>OGWZ01000511.1_pt1 | contig 43442 bp, 42 predicted proteins | sample 1576141 | NCBI WGS metagenome assembly OGWZ01 (sample SAMEA3541512, study PRJEB24748) | human gut metagenome | biome: human gut; feature: human-associated habitat; material: faeces | place: China | collected 2012
GCGCCCTGTTTGATGGTTTTCTAGCGTCTTTAAGCACTGGGGGCCCCATTTTCGACAATATTCTTGCTTTTCTTTTGCGATTATGTTACAATACGGTAACAAATTAAGACATTTTGGAACAGGAGTGGATTTACTATGAAAACCCACTTGCCCAGTGCCGTGATTCTCTGTGCTTCTTTGGTCCTGTTTTGCGTTCACTCATTCGCAACAGAAAATCAAACCTCCCTCACTGCCTCTCCCATTGCCACGTCGCAAACTTCAGGCGGCAGCACCTCGTCCTCACAGGGCGGTTTCGTGCTGATCCCCCTCTCTTCTACTTCCGTGGATTCTCAAGACGCATCCCTCTCTGCCACGGAACCAACCATAGATACCCAAGCGGTGGAAACCATGGTGGTAGAGGAAACCACCTACCTTTCCGCCGGACAAGTTCTGGACACACTCTTTCCCGAGGCAGACAAGACATGGCAGGAAGGAACCCTCACAGCATCCTCCCCAGAGCTGCAGTTCCATGCTGTGGCAGGCAATCCATACTTCTCTGTGAACGGCCAGTACTATTATGTTCCCTCACAGGTCATAGAAAAGGACGGCATCCTGTTCCTCCCCACAGAGTCTTTGGCAGAAAGTTTGGGATGTTCCCTGGAGGAAGAACCCGAAACCGGCACCCTCCGGATGCAGCGGTCAGGTTCCCTCCCCACGTCACCAACGTATCCTGAGGAAGATCTCTACTGGCTCTCCCGGGCCATTTATGCGGAAGCCGGCAACCAGCCCATGGCCGGGCGAATCGCCGTGGGAACCGTAATCCTCAACCGTGTGGCCCACGAATCCTTCCCCGATACGGTGCGGGAGGTCATATTTGCCCCTGGTCAGTTCTCTCCGGTGGAAAACGGGACCATCTATCGCACTCCAGATGAGGAGAGCGTCATCGCCGCCAAACTCTGTTTGGATGGCGTGCGGGAAGCCGAAGACTGTCTTTACTTCAACGTCACCAGCATAGTCTCTTGGGCGGATCAAAGCCGAACCTACGTCTGTACCATCGGCGACCACAATTTTTATCTGTAACCGACACTCCTTCCGGCCCAGTTTCCCCTGGGCCGGTCTTCTATAAAAAAGTTACGTCCTTTTTCCATTTTTCTCTTGACATTCCCAGTAAACCTGCTATAATAGCCAGTGTTGCGTCTCCCGCAACTAAATTGGCAAGAGCAAACACGGAGAAGTCGCGTAGTTTGGTCGAGCGCGCACGATTGGAAATCGTGTAGGCCCCAAAAGGGTCTCGAGGGTTCGAATCCCTCCTTCTCCGCCACAAAGCAAGACACACTGTACAGTGTGTCTTGCTTTTTTATTCTCAGGATCCCCCTATGCTGAGCCCCCCTTGTGCCTAAGTTGTGCAAGGGGGGCTCCATTGCTTTTGGACCCAGGATTCTCTTTCAATCCAGCCGGGCCGTGTGGTCGATGGGCAGGGAGATCACCATGGCTTGGGCGGCGGTGCGCAAGCCGTGCTTGGCATTGATGGCCTCCAGGATGGCGTTGCGCTCTCGGTTGGTGGCTACGATGGCCAGCACTTCCTTCTCCTCCTGCAGGGTGATGCCCGCGAACTTCCCCACTTCTTCCGCATCGGTCCAACGGGCCCGGATGACCGTTCCGCCCCGCGCGCCGGCGGTCCGCGCCGTCTCCATGACCTCGTCGGTGTAACCTGTGTTGACGGTAGCCAGAATCAAGCTGTGGTGGTTACCCTGTTCCATGAATTGCTCTCCCCTTTCCGGTTTCATTTCCTCCAGACGGGACAGCGCCACTGCCAAAATGGCGCTCATCCCCGACAGGTTCAGTGTAAAGGCAATGCCTGGCGTTCCCAGTTTGGAACGGTCCTCATCCTTTAAGTGGTACACCAGCTGGAGCATGGTGTCCTTGGGCCCTAGGGTGAGGATGATGTCCCGCTCGCTGGTGCCAAAGCCCAAAGCATCCAGTAAGTGGGAGGCTGCAGTCCCATGTCCCGCTGCCTGGTTATGATGGATCAGTCCGAATTGGCGGTAATGCTCCCGCAGTTCCCGCCCTTTTCCCCGCTCCACAATGGAGACTAGGAGCTGCATTGGTGCAACAGATGGTGCCATATTCTCACTCCTCCCAGTAAATTACGCCCTCTTCCAGGCTCTCCAGCTCCTGGTGGATGGCTTGGCGCAGCGCCTTGGTGGATGCACGGGATTTGAGCTTGTCCACAAGCCCCATCAGCTGAATGGTAAAGAGGGGGGTCATTGCCACCAAGGCCACAATGCCAAAGGCATCGGTGAGCACGTTGCCGCCCACTGCCTCACAGGCCCCCATGGCCAGTGGGAGCAGGAAGGTGGTGGTCATCGGTCCAGAGGCCACCCCGCCGGAGTCAAAGGCCACGCCGGTAAAAATCTGCGGCACAAAGAATGTCATGATCAATGCCACCGCATAGCCGGGGATCAGGAACCAGAGGATGGAGATTCCTGTCAGGATGCGCAGCATGGCCAATCCCACCGAAATGGCAATGCCGATGGACAGGGCACGGTTGATGGCTTTTTGGGTGATGGAGCCATTGGAGATCTCCTCCACCTGGCGGGCCAGCACCCGCACTGCCGGCTCAGCACGGACAATGAAGTAGCCCACCACAGCCCCAATCGGCACCAGCAGCCAGGCCGTGCCGCCGGAGGCGATGGCGCCGCCGATGGTGGCACCTGCCGGCAGAAAGCCTACGTTCACCCCGGTGAGGAAGAGCACCAGGCCGAGGTAGGTGTAGCCCATGCCGATCACCATTTTCAGCAGTTGGTGCCGCTGAAACCGCCGGAAGATCAGCTGGAACAGGATGAAAATGGCGATGATGGGCAGCAATGCCACCGCCACTTCTCCAATGTAATCCGGCAGTTCGTGGACAAACAGCGACGCAGCCTCCTGGGTGGTGGCAATTTCCGGAATGGTCACAGCGGTGTAGGCCGCATCCATGTCTGGCATGACGATACCAAGGATCATCACCGACAGGATCGGACCAATGGAACACAATGCCACCAGGCCGAAGGAGTCGTTGCTGGAGTTTTTATCGCTTCGTACCGCCGCCAGGCCGATGCCCAAGGCCATGATAAAGGGCACCGTAATGGGGCCCGTGGTCACGCCGCCAGAGTCAAAAGCCGCCGGGACAAAACTCTCCGGCACAAAAAACGAGAGTGCAAAGACCACAAGGTAAAAGAACACCAGCATGTAGGACAGCGGGATGTTCAGCAGCATACGCACCTGGGCCACCACCAGGAAGAAGCCCACCCCAACGGCCACCACCAAGATCAGGGTCATGTTGGGAACCGAGGGCAACTGTTCGGCCAGCACCTGCAGGTCCGGTTCGGCCATGGTGACCACGAAGCCCAGCACAAAGCAAACCACCAACGGGATCACCACCCGGCGGGATTTGCTGATCTGCACGCCGATGCCGTCCCCCATGGGGATCATGGACATGTCCACGCCCAGGGTGAACAGCCCCATCCCCACCACCAACAGCACCGCGCCAAAGAGGAACAGCACCATGGTGCCCGGTGTCAAGGGGGCAACGGTGATACTGATGATCAGCACAATGGCTGTGATGGGCAGCACCGAAGCCAAGGATTCCTTGATTTTTTCCAAGAGTAGCTGATTATGCCGCAAAGCACAACCTCCTTTCTGTCGGCCTGCCGTTCCGAAAACGGCAGAAAATCATACTATTATTGTGTATTATATCATGAATTTCCATTTTTTGCAACGCAGAAGCCTGTCGCTTCCTGCCCTCGGTCCCCTTCCCACCCTTGCGTCCCAAGGAGAATTGGTTTATACTAGGGCCTGACAACAACCAGAGAGAGGAAGACCACCATGCTTACCCTGGATAAAATTTACCACGCCGCCTTCGTTCTGAAAAAAGTGGCCCGGAAAACCGACCTCATCAAAGCCACCAAACTGTCCGACCACTGCGAGCTCTACCTAAAAACCGAGAACCTGCAGGAAACCGGCAGCTTCAAACTCCGAGGCGCCTACTATAAGATCAGCCAGCTCTCCGAGGAGGAGAAGCAGCACGGCATACTGGCCTGCAGCGCCGGAAACCACGCCCAGGGTGTGGCCATGGCCGCCACCCAGAGCGGGATCAAATCCCTGATCTGCATGCCCGACGGAGCCCCCATCAGCAAGGTGGAGGCCACCAAACAGTTGGGGGCAGAGGTCCGCCTAGTGAAAGGGGCCTACGACGACGCCTACGCCACCGCCCTCCAGCTCCAGGAGGAGACTGGGGCCACCTTCATCCACCCCTTTGATGACGATGAGGTCATCGCCGGCCAAGGGACCATCGGCCTGGAAATTCTGGACCAGCTGGAAAGCCCCGATGCCGTGGTGGTCCCCATTGGCGGCGGCGGGCTGATCTCCGGGGTGGCCTACGCCATCAAGCACCTGAACCCCAAGGTAAAGGTCTACGGCGTACAGGCTGCCGGGTCGGCCAGCATGATCGCCAGCCAGCAGGAAGGCGCCCCCATCACCCTGGACCAAGCGGACACCTTTGCCGACGGCATCGCCGTCAAGCACCCTGGCGACCTGACCTACTGCCTGGTGTCAGAGTATGTGGACGGCATCGTCACCGTCACGGAGGATGAGATTGCCACCGCCATCCTGGCCTTGCTGGAAAAACAAAAGGTCATCGCCGAAGGGGCCGGGGCTGTGAGCGTAGCCGCAGTGCTGTTTCACAAACTCCCTATCGAGGGGAAAAAGGTGGTGTGCATCGTCTCCGGGGGAAACATTGACGTGAACATCCTCAGCCGGGTCATCACCCGGGGCCTGGTGACCAGTGGACGGAACACCACCCTCACCATTGCCTTGGCAGACAAACCCGGCCAGCTGCAAGAGGTCTCTGAGATCATCGCCCGGTGCGGCGCAAACGTGGTCTCGGTGCACCACGACCGGGGGGACGTCAACATGGCCATCAACAGCTGCTTCCTGAAGCTGGGCCTGGAAACCCGGGACAAGGCCCAGATTGAGCAGATCAAAGAGGAACTCACCCGCGCAGGGTTCCACCTGGTATCCGAACGCGTATAACAGCGCAGAAACCATCACAGCGCCGTCCCCTTGCAAAAGGGGACGGCGCTGCAGTTTTTATGGCTCCGGTGGAAAGGCCAGGCCCTTCTCTTGGAGAAGGGCGAGAAACCCACGAACGTTCTCCGACGGATGCCTGGGGAAGAGAATGCCATAGGGGATCCGATACCCCCAGGCCACCGGCAGGGTGCAGAGGGAGGGGTGGATATCCGCCCAGGCGTCCAGGGTCAACAGCAGCTTCCCCTGCTGCTCGCAGGTGTTGAAGGTGTCCACATCGTAATAGTAACCCGCCTCCTCAATGTGAATCTGGGGATGGGTTTGGTGGAGGCGGTCGCGGAAGTGGTCCAGCAGCTCTGTCTCTCCCCGTTTCACCATCACAAGGTGCTCCCCGTGGAGGTCCTCCAAGGTCAGCGCCTCCTTGGCGGCAAGGGGATGGGGTTTGGGAACGGCCACGCAGAGGCGATGGCTGCCCAGCAGGAGATAGCCCGCATTTTCCTGCATGGATTTGGAGTTGAAGGCCCCCACCAGAACATCAATCCGCTCCCCCAAGGAAGCAATGACGGAGAGGATTTGCTCCTTGGTATCCTCATAGGGGACGATGGAAAACTTATACTGGGGATACGCCTCCCGAAAGGGCGCCCATCGGTCTGTCAATACCCGGCTAGGATTGAGGAAGGAGGAACCCACTCGAATGGAAATTCCCCGGGCCCGTTCCGCCTCACGGGCTTTGGCCAGGGCAGTCTCCCCTGCTTGGAAGAGTTTCCGTCCCTCCTGGTAGAGCACCTGCCCTGCCGCAGTCAGTTCGATGCCCTGGTTGCTCCGCCTGACTAGAGTGAGGCCCAGGCGGCCTTCCAAGGTGTTCATGTGTTTCATCACAGAGGCCGGCGTGACCAACAGCCGGGCCGCCGCCTTGGAAAAACTGCCGCTTTCCGCCACCTGGAGAAACACCAGAAAGGGCTGGCTGAACATGGAAATGCCCCCTTTTCGTTTTTCCTTTTGGTAAATGCATCGTAGCATGTTTGGTCATTCCCTGTCAAGGAAATCCCAGGTACAATACTGGCAAGAACACCAAATTGCCTGGCCTACGCTGCCCCGCAGCGCCAGGCCAAAGGAGGAACTTCCGTGGAAACCATCCTATTAAACAACGGAAAAACGCTCCCCTTGGAAGGGTTCGGCGTATTTCAGATTGCAGATCAGACCCTCTGCCAGCAAGCGGTTTTGGAGGCGCTTCAGGAGGGATACCGGCTCATTGATACCGCCGCGTCCTACTTCAATGAGGAAGCCGTGGGCCGTGCCCTTCGAACCAGCGGCCTGCCCCGGGACGAGGTCTTTGTCACCACCAAAGTGTGGGTGCAGGATTTTGGAGAAGTCAAAACACGGGAAGCCGTTCTGCGCTCCCTAGAGAAACTGGGGCTGGAGTATATCGACATGGTCCTTCTCCACCAGCAGATGGGGGACTACTACGGCGCCTGGCGGGCCCTGGAGGCTCTGGTTCAGGAGGGAATCATAGGCACCATCGGGGTGTCCAACTTTTATCCCGACCGGTTGGCTGACCTGTGCTGCAACGCTGCCATTCCCCCGGCGGTAAACCAGATCGAGTGCCACCCCTTTTATCAGCGGCGCTATGACTTACAGATCATGAAAAACCTGGGCGTGGTTCCCATGGCCTGGGGCCCCCTGGCTGAGGGAGGGCACGGCATCTGGACCCACCCCACCTTGGAAGCCATCGGGAAAAAGCACGGAAAAACCAATGCCCAAGTAGCCCTTCGCTTCAACACCCAACGCGGGGTGGTGGTAATCCCCAAGACCGCCCACCGGACACGGATGGCGGAGAATCTAGCCATTTTTGACTTCACCCTGGACCAAGAAGACCTGAGCGCCATAGAAGCCTTGGACACTGGCCATACAGAGATCATTGACCACTTGAACATTGACACCGTAACCTTTTTAAACCAATACCGCATTCACGACTGATCCCATCGAACCACGCTCAGAAAAGGAGACTTCTTACATGAATACCATGGTACTCAACGACGGCACTGTCATCCCCACCGTAGGCTTCGGGGTCTTTCAGATCCCCAACGACGGCTCCACCTACCGGGCCGTCCGGCAGGCCCTGGAGATCGGTTACCGCCACATTGACACCGCCGCCGCCTACTTCAACGAGGGTGAAGTGGGCCAGGCCGTGCGGGAGAGCGGCATCCCCCGGGAAGAGATTTTCGTCACCAGCAAACTCTGGCTCCAGGACCACGGCTATGGGGCCGCCAAGGCAGGCATTCAGGCCTCCCTGGACAAACTGGGCCTGGGGTACATCGACCTCTACCTGATTCACCAGCCCTACGGCGACATCCCCGGCGCCTGGAAGGCCATGGAGGAGGCCAAAACCACCGGGAAACTCCACGCCATCGGCGTGAGCAACATGACCCCCAAAATCTGGAACACCTTTGTCCCCCAGTTCACCGTGCAGCCCGCCGTCAACCAGGTGGAGTTCAATCCCTTCTTCCAGCAGCGGGAACTGCGGTCTGTGGTGGCCCAGGAGAAGACCAAACTGGAGGCCTACTTCCCCCTGGGCCACGGAAGCACGGCCCTGCTCACCCATCCGGTGGTCACCGCTCTGGGGGAGAAGTATCGCAAGACAGCCGGGCAGATTCTCCTGCGCTTTGAGGTACAGGAGGGGTGCATCGTCCTGCCCAAGTCCACCAATCCCCAGCACATGGCGGAGAACCTGGAGATTTTTGACTTTGCCCTCACCCCGGAGGAGATGGACCAGTTCCACGCCCTGGACACCGGCAAGGGTTCCCACGACCCCGACGCACCTGGGGTGGCAGAGATGCTTCTCTCCGCTTACGACGTACACGCATAACCGGGCGCACGGCGTTCCCTTCTTTTTCTCAGCGTATTGACAGGATTTGCATTCTGTGCCAAAATGCTTGGGTGCCATTCTCCCAGGAGAGAATGCAACCGGATACCATTCCCGGCGGGGCACACCCCTGCCGTGACGTTTTCATACGCAAAGGAGGTCTGCCACTATGGCACCCTATGAACCTGTCACCCAAGAGATCCTTGCCCAACTGGAGGCCATCGCCCCCGGCCGGGTTACCGCCGGCGAGGACGTAAACCCCGACTACGGGCGGGACGAAATGCCCATCTACGGCGTCCACATGCCGGAGGCGGCGGTGGAAGTCCTCTCCACGGAGGAGGCTGCTGCCGTGGTGAAGCTGTGCTACGACCACAACATCCCCGTCACCACCCGGGGCGCCGGCACGGGCCTGGTGGGGGGCTGCGTCCCTCTGTACGGCGGGGTGGTGCTGGTCACCACCCGGATGAACCGCATCCTGGACTATGACCTGGAGAACTTCACCGTCACCGTCCAGCCCGGGGTCCTGCTCCAGCAGCTGGCGGAGGACGCCCTGTCCCACGGCTGCCTCTATCCCCCCGACCCGGGAGAGAAACTGGCCACCCTGGGGGGAAATGTCTCCACCAACGCCAGCGGCATGCGTGGGGTGAAGTACGGGGCCACCCGGGACTATGTGAAAGCCATGACCGTGGTCCTGCCCACCGGAGAGGTCACCCGGTTTGGCTCCTCTGTGTCCAAGACCAGCTCGGGGTACAACCTGCTCCAGCTGATGATCGGGTCCGAGGGGACCTTGGGGGTCATCACGGAGCTCACCTTAAAGCTCATCCCCGCTCCAGCAGCCATTGTCAGCCTGGTGGTCCCCTTTGAAAACCTGGCCGACTGCATCTCCACGGTGCCCAAGCTCCGCCAAAGCGGTTTGAACCCCCAGGCCATCGAGTTCTTTGAGAAGGAGATCCTCATCACCTCCGAGGCCTACCTGGAAAAACAGGTCTTCCCCCGGGTGGTGGAGGGCACCCAGGTAGGGGCCTACCTGCTCATCACCTTTGACGGGGACTCGGAGGCCGCCTTGGAACCGGTGATCGAAACCGCAGCGGAGCTCCTGCTGGAGGCAGGCGCCCTAGACGTGCTGGTGGCAGACACGCCCCCCAAGCTCAAGGAGGCCTGGGCCGCCCGGTCCTCCTTCCTGGACGGCATTGAGGAGCAGACCGACCTGCTGGACGAATGTGACGTGGTGGTGCCGGTGACCAAGATCCCCGACTACGTCCTCTTTGCCGACCAGCTGGCCCAGGGGTACGACTTCCGCCTGCAATACTTCGGCCACGCCGGAGACGGGAACCTGCACATCTACACCTGCTCCAACGACATGGAGCGGGAGGAATTCCTCCGGCAGGTGGACGAGTTCATGGCCCAGCTCTACGCCAAAACCATGGAGCTGGGCGGGCAGATCTCCGGAGAGCACGGCATCGGCCGAGGGAAGGTGAAGTACCTGGCCCAGGCGGTGGGCCCCACCAACCTGGCCCTGATGCAGGGCATCAAGCAGGTCTTTGACCCCAAGGGCATCCTGAACCCGGGCAAGGTGTGTCCCACTGCCTAACTTTTTCTTCTTCACAGGTATAGGCCTCCCTGTTTTTGGCAGACTACCCATGTACCCAAAGGGTAACTCCAACGGAAGAGGTGATCTGCCATGACCAACAAGGAACTGCTGTACGTGGAAGACGTGCTGGGCCACGAGAAACACTTCCAAAGCCAGTGCCGGGAAACCGCCCGGCAGCTCCAGGACCCGGAGCTGAGACAGTGCGTAGAGCAGATGGCAAAGAAGCATCAACAGATTTTTCAGCGGTTTTTCGGCCTGCTGTAAGGGAGGGGCGCCAGAATGAACGACAGAAGTTTCATGGAAACCATGTTGCTGCTGGAGAAGGGGGCCTGTGACCTCTTCCTCCATGGGACCATTGAGTCCGCCACCAGCAGCGTCCACCAGGCCTTCAGCACCGCGCTGAACGACTCCCTAGCCATGCAGGACGCCCTCTATGACCAGATGGCAGACAAGGGCTGGTACCCCACCCAGCAGGTGGAGCAGGCCAAGGTGACCGCCGTCAAGCAGAAGTTTTCCGCCCAGGCCCAGTGAGGGCCGGCGGAGCATAACAGACCGTCTTTGCCGGACAGTCTCCCAATCGCGCACAGGGAGCCAGCGTAAACGCTGGCTCCCTGTTGTCGTATCTGCGGACTCAAAACGCGGCAGGACGTAGCGCCCTGCCGCGTTTTCCCTTGGTTTTGGTTTTTGTTACGAGGCCAAAATCTTTCCGTCCTCGATGCGCACCACCCGGTCGGCCAATTGGGCGATCTCGGGGTTGTGGGTGATCATCACGATGGTCTGGTGAAAGGTCTGGCTGGTGGTTTTCAGCAGGGCGATGACGTCCTCGCTGGTCTTGGAGTCCAGGTTGCCGGTGGGCTCATCGGCCAGCAGGATAGCAGGTTTGGAGGCCAAGGCCCGGGCGATGGCCACCCGCTGCTGCTGGCCGCCGGAGAGGTTCCCCGGCAGGCTGTCCAGCTTGCGCTCCAGGCCCAGGAGGCGGACGACCTCCATGATGAAGGCCCGGTCGGGCTTCTGCCCGTCCAGGGTGAGGGGGAAGACGATGTTCTCCCACACCGTGAGGACAGGGATGAGGTTGTAGTTCTGGAAGACGAAGCCGATCTTCTTCCGGCGGAAGATGGTGGCCTGCTCCCCGGTAAGCTGGGTCAGGTCGGTGCCGCCCACCTGGATGCTCCCCTCGGTGGGGGTGTCCAGCCCACCCAGCATGTTCAGGAGGGTGGACTTGCCACTGCCGGAGGTGCCGATGATGGCAGTGAACTTGCCCCGCTGGATGGCCAGGTCCACCCCGTCCAGGGCGCGGACCTGGGTCTCCCCCTTGCCGTAATACTTTTTCAGGCCCTTGGCCTGCAGGATGATGTCGTTTGTCATGGTTGGGTTCCTCCTTTTCTCATTCGGCGATCCGAAGCTGCTCAACAATACTGCCCCGGTGGAACTGTCGTAGGGCCCACACGGGGACCAGGGCTGCCACCACCAGAAGCACCACGCAGGCGACCAGGGCAGGCAGCAGGGTAAAGTGGAAGGTGAAGTACCAGATGGCACTGGTGAGCCCCTGGACCAGGGTGAAGGCCAGCACCACCGAGAAGACCAGCCCCAGCAGGCAGCCGCCTAGGGCATAGAAGAGCCCCTCATGGACCAGCATGCTCCGCAGCTGGCGGCGGGTCATGCCGATGCTCTGCATGGTGGCAAACTCGTGGCGGCGGATGAGGATGGTGGTCACCAGGGTGTTGATGAGGTTCAGCACCCCCGCCACCCCGAAGATGATCCCCAGCAGGTTCCCCACCAGGCGGATGGTGGTCTGGGTGCCCTGGGCTGCCTCCCGGGCGGACTGGGCAGAGGCATAGGCCACCGAGGGGTCCACGTTGTTCACATAGTTTTCCAGAAAGTCGGTCATGGCCTCCTGCTGGTCCTCGGCCACGTTAAAGGAATACTTGTACACCGTGGGTTCGTCGTAGATCTGGGTATAGACGCTGGTGGGCAGGTAGAGGTACAGGCCATCCCCGCCCACTTCCACGGGACCATTGCTGGTAAAGCCAATCTCTTGATCATCCCCATTGATGGCCGCCTTGGCTAGGATGGGCAGGTCCAGGATGGGTTCCCCATTTTTGTAAACGGTAATGGTGTCCCCCACTTCTGCCATGTCCAGGCGTTCGTCGATTTCGGCGGTGCCGAAATCGGCCAACGTACCAACCACAACCCCTTCCCCCTGTTCCATTTTCTGATAAAGGGCGTGGGCATCGGTCTCCCCTTCCTGGAGGTTCATCCGGGCCAAGGCACTCTCTTCCAACCCATAGACATTACACATTGGCCGCCCATCGTCCCCTGTCTTCAGGATAAAACCGTCCTTCGCGGTATAGACGATCGGATCCCCGTTCGCGTCCACATCTGCCTTTTCCAGGGCTACGGGAATCTCATAGGTCACGTTGCTGTCCTCTTGGGTGTTCTTGTACACTGCGGAGGCATCCTCCACCCCGGGCTGGGCATCGATGGCAGCCATCAGGTCCTGGGACAGGCCCTGATCCCGGCGGGTGAAGCCCTCCTGGCCGTTGACACTGGCGGCGTTCACCACGGCAAAGTCCGTGCGGATGCTGTAAGACACCTGCTTTTCCACATCCACACTGCCGGCAGCCACCCCGGCGCTGTTGAGCAGGACCACGCAGAGCATCATGGAGACCATGATGAAGGCAGTGCGCCGCTTGTTCCGGCCCAGGTTGGACCAGGCCAGCCGGGAGAGGGAGGCGCTCTCGGCACTCTTCCGGGTTTTCCGTTTGCCGGCCTCCCCCTCTACGAAGCGGAAGGCCTCAATGGGCGGGATGTTGGCCGCCACCCGGGCGGGCTTGCGGGTACTGAGGAAGACGGTGAGGGCAGCCAGAACAGCGGCGGCCACAAAGATCAAGGGGTGGGGCGTGACGTTCACCGCAATGTTCTGGTAGGACACTGCCAGCACCCCCATCACCTGAGGAAGCGCCGCCCGGCCCACGAAGAAGCCCAGGAGCAGCCCCAGGGGGATGCCGATGCAGGCCAGCCACAGGGCCTGGCGGTTGATGAGGCGGCGGACCTGCTTGCGGCTCATGCCGATGGTACGGTACAGGCCGTAGCGGCGGATGTCCTGCATGACGGCGATGTCAAAAACATTGTAGATCAGCAGGTACCCACAGAAGATGAAGAGGACCACCAGGGCCGCCCCCATGGCCAACACCGGCAGGGAGGGGGTGGGGTTGGTGACGGTGTTCACCACGGCGGGCAGGGAATTGGCGGCGCTAGCATCCTCCGGGTCGCCCCCTACGCTGCGGGCCCAGTCGTCCATGGCGTCCTGGAGGCCCACGGTACTGGTGGCCACAATGTCCGACCAGTAGGTGCCCACCATCTCCCGGTCTGTGGCGAAGGTGTTTTGGAAGAGGTCCGGGTAGGCATCCCGGAAGGCGGTGCCCACCACCATGGTGCTCACCTGGTCGTTGGTGGCCTCATACCAACCGGAGACCACCATGTCCAGGGTGTAGGTCTGCCCCCGAGCGGTGAACTGGATGGTCACCGGGGCCCCCACCTCCGCCTGGCTCCCCAGGTCCTCCAGGGCGGCGTCGGAGGCCACCACCTCGTTGGCGGCCTGGGGCATGCTGCCGTGGCTGGGGTTGCAGAAGAGGAGCTCGGCCTCGGTCTCGTCCATCACGTCCAGCTCCACGTTGTGGCGGGTGGTGTTTTCCAGAAAGCCCACGGGCATCCGCAGGCCGTACTCCGCCACGAAGTCGGCCTGGCCCAGGGCCTCATACTGCTGGGCGGTCATGTTCCGGAAGTCCCCGTCCGACTTGCTCCCCTTCTGCACCTGCATGGTGAGGGTTATGGACTCCATGGCCCCCAGAGCGATGGTGGCCACGGAGGTGAAGAGGAGGGCGGTGAGGGCAATGGCCAGCACCGCCATGAGGTTCCTGGTCCGGCTGGCGGCAAAACTTCGCCGGGTCAGCAGTTTCAGAATTGGGTTCATGTGGTTTTCTCCCTCCTTGTTGTTGCTGAGGATAGCATACCAGGGGAAGGTCACATTCCCGGCACATCTGTGGTACACTTTTGTACCTTTTGGCCCCTGTTTTGTCCCAGCAAAAAGGCCCCCGGCTGGGGGCCTTTAGACGGAGAGGGGCTCAGGCCACCACCCGGCCGTCCTGGAGGCGGACCACCCGGTCGGCAATCTGGGCCAGCTCCTCGTTGTGGGTGATCATGATGAGGGTCTGATGGAAGGTCTCGGCGGTGAGCTTCAGCAGCCCCGCCACGTTCTGGGTGGTTTTGGCATCGAAGCTCCCGGTAGGCTCGTCCGCCAGGAGGAGGGCGGGCTTGGTCATCAGGGCCCGGGCGATGGCGGTGCACTGCTGGGCCCCGCCGGAGAGGGTGTGGGGCAGGGCATCCAGCTTGCGCTCCAGCCCCAGCAGGCGGGTGATCTGCCAGAAAAAGTCCCAGTCCGGGCGGGCGTCATCCAGGGCCAGGGGGAAGAGGATGTTCTCCTGGACGGTGAGCTCCGGCACCAGGTTGTTTCCCTGAAAGACAAAGCCGATCTTCCGCCGGCGGTAGACGGTGCGCTGCTCCTCGGTGAGGCCCGCCAGGTCCTGGCCGTCCACCGTAACCGTGCCGCTGTCGGGGCGATAGAGGCCGCCGATGCAGTTGAGCAGCGTAGTCTTCCCCGAGCCGGAGGCCCCCACAACGGCGGTGAACTTCCCCTTTTCCATCCCCAGGGTGACCCCGTCCAGGGCCTTCACCTGGCGGGGGCCATGGCCGAAGGTTTTGGTGAGATTGGTGACGGTGACAATGTCCATGCTCGCTTACCTCATTTCCCGCAGGAGATAGACGGAGAAGGTAGTCCCCTCCCCCACTTTGGATTTCACGCTGATGTAGCCCCGCTGGCGGGTGACGATGCCCCGGGCCAGGTAGAGGCCCAGCCAGGCCCACCCCCTCCTGGTCCGCCACTGCCTGGGACCGGTAGAACCGCTGGAAGACCTGGTGATACTCCCCCTCGGGGATGCCGATGCCGGTGTCAGCAATGTCAATCCGGGTGTAGAACTGCCAGGGGCGGACGGTGATGGTCACCTGTCCCCCGGCGGGGGTGTACTTCACAGCGTTGTCTAAAATGTTCCCCAGGGCCTCGGCGGTCCACTTGGGGTCGTGGCAGACGGTGAGGGTGTCGTCGCAGTGGATGGCAAGGGCGATTCCCTTGGCCTCCCCCTTGGCCCAGACAGCCCCCACGGCTTTGGCCAGGGTCTCGCTGAGGGGGCTCTCCTCCAGGTGGAGGGCAAAGGTCCCCGTCTCCAGACGGGACATTTTGATGAGGGAGGCCAGCAGGAACTCCAGCTTGTCCACCTGCCCGGCCATGAGGGCGAGGAACTCCTCCCGCTTTTCCGGGGAAAGGGGGTGCTGCTGGAGGATGCCCAGGAACATCTGCAGGTTGGCCAAGGGGGTCTTTACTTGGTGGGAGATGTCACTCACCAGTTCCTGGATGGTCTGCTTGTCCTCCGTGCTCTGGCGCTGGCCGTCGGCCATCTTCTCATAGTATTGGAGAAGCTTGCCCTGGACCTTGGCGGTGACGGAGTCCTCATAGGTCTGTACGGCGGGAAAGCCTTTCCCCTCCATGAGGGCGTCCACGGTATCGCAGAGGTCGTTGGCCAGGTCCCCCGTCTGCCGCCGCCACAGGACTTCCCGCCAAACCACCAGGGCCACCACCCCCAAACCGAAAGCCAGCAGCCCGCCCCGAAGCAGGGGAAGGGGCAGGGCCTCCCACACCAGGGCCCACAGGCAGATGAGGCCCCCCAGGGCCACCACGGCGGCCCGCAGCCCCCGGGCCATGGTCTGGGCCCTCATGCTGCCGCCCCCGTCCAGATGTAGCCCATACCCCGAACGGTTTTGATGTAAGTATGGGTTCCATCCTCGATCTTGCTGCGCAGGCGGTTCACAGTGACGGTGAGGGTGTGGTCATCAATGAAGTTGCCGTCCTTGTCCCACAGCTTTTCCAGCAGGAGGCGGCGGGTGACCACCGTCCCCGGGCTGCTGGTGAGGACCCGGAGCAGCTTATACTCGTTGGGGGTGATGGACAGCACCTCCCCACCCCGGACGGCGGTGAGGGCAGTGAAGTCCAGGCGGAGGAAGCCGTCGTCATACCCCTGCCAGTCCCCTTTGTCCTGGGGGGTACCCCGGCGGAGGGCCACCTCCACCCGTTTTTTCAGGATGGGCAGGCGGAAGGGCTTGGTGATGTAGTCGTCCGCCCCCAGGTCAAACCCTTTCAGCACGTCCTCCTCCAGGTCGTTGGCGGTGAGGAAGAGGACGGGGAGGTTGGGGTACTTCTCCTTCACCTCCCGGCATAGGTCGAAGCCGCTGCCGTCGGGGAGGTTCACGTCAAAGAGAGCCAGGTCGAAGGCCTCCTTCTCCAGCAGCTGCCGGGCTTTCTCGCAGTGGTAGGCCGCTACGGTCAGGTGGCCGCAGGCGTCCAATTCAAAACAGAGCCCGGCACTGAGGGCCAGGTCATCTTCCAACACCAGGATGTGTGCCATGGGGGAACCTCCCTTGGGGTTTTGTCATACGGAGGGATTATATCACGGTTTTGGTAGGGATGCAATTGGGGCGTTCTCTCTCTTCTCCTGCAAAAAACACCGCCGGGCTGCAGAACGCAAGCCTGGCGGTGTTTCCTACTGTGTGGTCCCGCAACCGGGGGTGCCGTTTCCTTAGATCTTCTCCAGGATGAGCTTGGCGCAGTCGATCTGGTTGGGGATGTTGCCCTGCTCGTCCCGGACGCGCCAGATGTCGGGGGTGATCTCGTCCACCACGTACATCTTGCCGTTCTCGTCGTAACCCACCTCGATCTTGAAGTCGATGAGGGTGAGACCCATGCCGGCCAGTTCCTTCTTCAGGACCTCGCCCACCTTCACCAGGATACCCAGGGCCTCGTCATACTGGCCGGGGGCCAGCAGGCCCTTCATGATGCACAGCCGCTCGCTGATGAGGGGGTCGCCCTGCTCGTCGTCCTTCAGGGTGACCTCGGTGTAGGGAGGATCGAACACGATGCCCTCCTCCAGGCTGAAGCGGCGGCACATGGAGCCGGCGGTGAAGTAGCGCAGCACGAACTCCAGCTTGGGCACAGTGAGCTTGCGCACCTGCATCAGGCACTTGTCCACATCAGCGCCCAGGTAGTGGGTGGGGATGCCGTTCTTCTCCATGATCTCGAAGAAGTGCTTGGAGATCTGCAGGCCGATCTTGCCCTTGCCTTCCACGCTGCCGCCCACGGTGTTGAAGCCGGGGTCAAAGTAGCCGTTCTCGCCGGTGGCGGAATCCTTGAAGAAGAGATTCACCACGCCGGTGTCCTCGTTCAGCAGGACGGTTTTGGTCTTTCCGTCGTACAGGGTTTTCATGTGTGTTTCCTCCCTATTTTCATAGTGTCTCGGTGTTTTGGGCTATATCGTCGTTATTATAGCACTACCGAGGGAAAAACGGAAAGTCTCTGGACAAAATTTTTTTCGTTGCTTCGACGATTTTTCCCGTTGTTTTCCGTTTTTTCCCTGTCACTCCCTCTTGCGGGACCGGCAGAGTGGCCCCTGGTTGAACCCAACCCCCTTCTGTGATAGGATAACACCATAAGCAGTAGGGTACGATGCCCGGAAAGGAGGCAGCCATGCAGCAACAGAGCCTATTTGCACGGGAGGACACCCAGCCCCTGGCCGCCCGGCTCCGCCCTCGCACGTTGGCAGAGTACGTCGGGCAGCAGCATTTGCTGGGGCCAGGAAAGGTCCTTCGCCAGCTAATCGAACGGGACCAGATCTCTTCCATGATCTTCTGGGGGCCACCGGGGGTGGGAAAGACCACCTTGGCCCGGATCATCGCCCACACCACAAAGTCGGAATTCATCGACTTTTCCGCCGTCACCAGCGGGATCAAGGAGATCCGCTCGGTGATGCAGCAGGCCGAGCGCAACCGGCAGTTCGGGGAACGGACCATCGTCTTCGTGGACGAGATCCACCGCTTCAACAAGGCCCAGCAGGACGCCTTTCTCCCCTTTGTGGAGAAAGGGAGCATCCTTCTCATCGGGGCCACCACGGAGAATCCCTCCTTTGAGATCAACGGGGCGCTGCTCTCCCGGTGCAAAGTGTTCGTCCTCCAGGCCCTGACCCAGGAGGACCTGGTGACCCTGCTCCAGCGGGCCCTCACCGACCCCCGGGGCTTTGGGGACCAGAAGGTGGCCATGGAACCGGCCATGCTGGAGGCCATCGCCACCTTTGCCAACGGGGATGCCCGGACCGCCCTGTCCACCCTGGAGATGGTGGTCCTCAACGGCATCCGGGAGGGAGACACCACCACGGTCTCCTGGGAGACTCTGGCCCAGTGCACGGAAAAGAAGTCCCTCCTCTATGACAAGACAGGGGAGGAACATTACAATCTCATCTCCGCTCTCCACAAGTCCATGCGCAACTCCGACCCGGATGCTGCGGTCTACTGGCTGGCCCGGATGCTGGAGGCGGGGGAAGATCCCCTCTACATCGCCCGGCGGGTGACCCGGTTTGCCAGCGAGGACGTGGGCTTGGCCGATCCCAGAGCTCTGGAGGTGGCGGTGGCGGCCTACCAGGCCTGCCACTTCATCGGTATGCCAGAGTGCTCTGTCCACCTGACCCAGGCTGTGGTCTACCTCTCCCTGGTGCCCAAGTCCAATGCCCTGTACCTGGCCTATGAGAGCGCCAAAAAAGATGCCCTCACCCAACTGGCCGAGCCGGTGCCCCTGGTGATCCGCAACGGCGTCACCAAACTGATGCGGGAGCTGGACTATGGCAAGGGGTACCAATACGCCCACAATACAGAGGAAAAGCTCACCGACATGCAGTGCCTGCCCGACTCCCTTCTGGGCAAGCGGTACTACCGCCCCACAGACCAGGGGCAGGAGGGCAAGTTCAAAACCCGGCTGGAGCAGATCTTAGCCTGGAAAGCCCAACAGGACCAGGAACCCCCATAACGATCCCCTCCCCTGCGCCGATGATGTCACCGGTGCAGGGGAGGGGTTTCCATCCTTATAACAGGTTTTCCGCCGTCAGGCGTTCCCGGTGGAGTATGATCTCCAGCGTGCCCGCCATGCGGGCTGCCGCGGTGGCATACTCCCCCGGGGACCGGCTGGCCAAGGCCCCCTCCAGGGTCTGGAGGGAGAGGGTTGCCTCATCGGTGTGTTCGTGGGCGTGGACCATTTGCAGGTAGGGCACCTGTTCCTGCCACTGCGTTCGGATGGTCTGGGTCAGGGTTTCCGCCTGGGGCCAGTCCTCTTCCCGGGCTGCGGCGGCTGCCTGGTGCAGCTCCTCTACAATGGGCTGCACCTGCTGGTGCATGACCGTCACATTCCAGGCCGTGAGCGCCAACATGCCGCCGAGGATGGCCACGGCAATCCAAAGCTGTCTCATGACGCCCCCTCCTTCTGGGTCAGATACAAGTTCCCCTTCTCATCCACCGTGAGCAGGAAGACTTGGCGAACGTCTGTAACGCCCCGTTTGGCCAGCTCCCCTTTGAGCCAACCCATGGACAGGTTTCTGGCCCGAAGGTTTTTCGACAGCACCCGGCCATCGCTGACCACCACCGTAGGCAGCCCTTTTTCCTGGACTTTGAGCCCCATGGCCTGGTTGGTCACCGGCCGGGCCTCCGCATAGGGCAGCACGGAAATGCGGCCGGTGGTCTCCAGCACGGCATACTTCACTTGAGACAGGTCGGTAATCCCTGCCATGCGCAGTTCTTCCATGAGCTCATCGATGGTGAAGCGGTTTCGCCGCATCTCCCCTACGATGATCTTGCCATCCTGTATCACAATGCTGGGCCGGCTGCACAGCAGGGCGCGGAAACGGATGCTTTTCACCGTCAACACCGACAGGATGGCCGACAGGCACAGGAGGGTTAAAATGGGGATCACCCCCATAATCAGCGGTGTGCCAAAGTCCTGCATGGGCACAGCAGCCAGGTCTGCGATGATCAGAGACAGGACCAGTTCCGACGGTTCCAACTCTCCAATCTGCCGTTTGCCCATGAGGCGGATGCCAACAATGATCAAGAGATACAGAATGATGGTGCGGATGACGGCGGTCATCACAGGCCTCTCCCCCTTTTGTGCAGCAACGCTTTGCCCTAGTGTCTCCCAAGGGAAACACAATTATACCCGGGAAAATCCTACCGCAGGACTTGTCTTTCCCCCCGGCAAGGGGTAAAATAAGGCAAGCATTGTCTCTGACTGCAACACACCTCAGAGAAAACAAGAGAAAAAGGTGGTCTCCCCATGAAGCATGAACTTGTCCTGGTCCTGGATTTTGGCGGACAATACAACCAACTCATCGCCCGGCGGGTCCGGGAGTGCGGGGTTTACTGCGAAGTCAAACCCTACACCACACCTCTGGCAGAGTTGAAAGCCTTGGATCCCATCGGTATCATTTTTACCGGGGGGCCCAACAGCGTATACCTGGACACTTCTCCCCACGTGGACCCGGACATTTTCACTTGGGGCGTCCCCATTCTGGGCATTTGCTATGGCTGCCAGCTGATGGCCCACAGCCTGGGCGGGCTGGTCACCCCCGCCCAGGAGGACACCGCCCGGGAGTACGGCAAGACAGCCACCCAGTACGACACCAGCTTCCCCCTCTTCCAAGGGCTGCCTGCAGAGGGCATCTCCTGGATGAGCCATGGGGACTACATGGCCAAGGTGCCTGAGGGGTTTGCCCTGGCCGCCCACACCGACATGTGCCCCACCGCCGCCATCGCTGACCCGGCCCGAGGGTTTTACGGAGTTCAGTTCCACCCAGAGGTGAACCACACGGAGCACGGCACCCAGATGATCCGCAACTTCCTCTACCAGGTCTGCCACGCCAAGGGAGACTGGACCATGGAGGACTACTGCCGCACCGCCATCGCCGCCATTCGAGAAAAAGTAGGAGATGGCAAAGTGCTGCTGGCCCTCTCCGGCGGGGTGGACTCCTCCGTGGCTGCCGCCCTTTTGGCAGAAGCCGTGGGCAAGCAGCTCACCTGCGTCTTTGTGGACCATGGCCTCATGCGCCTTCACGAAGGGGACGAGGTGGAAGCCGCCTTTGCCAAGTGGGACATCCGTTTCCTCCGCGTGGACGCAGAGTCCCGCTTCCTCCTCAAACTGGCTGGGGTGGACGAGCCGGAGCGCAAACGGAAAATCATTGGGGAGGAGTTCATCCGGGTCTTTGAGGAGGAATCCCAAAAAATCGGCGCTGTGGACTTCCTGGCGCAGGGCACCATCTACCCCGACGTGATTGAGTCCGGCGCCGGGGAGGCCGCCACCATTAAGAGCCACCACAATGTAGGCGGCCTGCCCGACTTTGTGGACTTTCAAGAGATCATCGAGCCTCTGCGGATGCTCTTCAAAGACGAAGTCCGCCAGTTGGGCCGGGAGTTGGGGCTGCCGGAGTACCTGGTCAGCCGCCAGCCCTTTCCGGGACCCGGCCTGGCCATCCGCATCATCGGAGACATCACCAAGGAAAAAGCCGACACCCTTCGCCTGGCAGACTTCATCTTCCGGGAGGAACTGGCCCGCGCCGGGGAGGACCAGTGCCTGAGCCAATACTTCGCGGTGCTCACCAACACCCGCTCGGTGGGGGTCATGGGGGATGGCCGGACCTACGACTATACCCTGGCCCTCCGGGCAGTGACCACCGATGATTTCATGACGGCCGACTGGGCTAGAATCCCTTATGATGTGCTGGACCGGATCTCCGTGCGGATCGTCAACGAGGTGCAGGGGATTAACCGGATTGTGTATGACATTACCAGTAAGCCGCCGGCGACGATTGAGTGGGAATGACGCTCAAAACGGCGCAAACCCGCATGAATACAGGCTTTTTTGCCCGTCCATAAGGCTCTTGATACTGGATTGATACTATTTGTGTCCGCCCGGTACTCTCAAGAGAATAATCCCAAAAGGACAAGCAAAACCGCCCTGCTGAACGACAAATTCAGCAGGGCGGTTTTTTGCTTGTCTTATTTGTTTTTCCGCCAGGGGATATAATACTCGCTTTCCTTGCTGTCGTCACAGGTATGGGGCCAGTTGAGTTTCCATTCAAAATACTCGTCCCTGGTGATCTCCCCGGCGTGTAACTCCTGCTGGCGCAAAAGCCATTCCCGCATAAACTCGTCCACAAGGCCGTACTGGAAGTACATACCCACGGGAGGATGTGCGGGCCAGTCGTCGCCGTCATTGTACCGTACGGAGGTATCATCAGCAGCACCCGCCCTGCCCGGATTGCGGACAAGTTGGAACAGGCGGATAGAGCCGGGGCTGTCCTCGTCGAGCCAGAAGAATGTCCGCATGAAGTCCTCGGCGGAGCCGGGGGCGATGGTGTAGAAATTCTGGCGGTCTACCCGCAGCGCCTCCGCAATCTTGTCCAGCAACTCCCGCTTGGGGACACGGTAATTCGTTTCGTACTGTGCGATACGGTTGTCCGCTCCCTTTTCCTCAAAGCCGACGGCAAGACCCAATTCCTTTTGTGTCATACCTCGAAAGGTGCGGATTTTCTTTATCTTATCTCCGACTGTCATAATATCTCACCGCCTTTGCCAATAGTATAGCGCAAAAAAGCGAAATATGCAAGATAAAGTTTAACAAAAATGCGAAATAAATTCTTGACATTAACACTTGTGTTAATGTATAATGAGGGTGGAGGCATTAACATATTTGCGAAACAGGAATAAGGAGGTGAAACGCATGAGCAAGGAACTGTTTGTAAAGGCGGAGGAAGTAGCCAGGGAACTGGGTATCTCCAAGCCATACGCCTACAAACTGGTGCGGGAGATGAACGAGGAACTGAAACAGAAAGGCTTTATCACTATTCCCGGACGGGTGAGCAGACGCTACTTCGAGGAAAAATTCTACGGACTGCGGGACGAGCAGTAAGGAGGGAACAACAATGCCAGCGTACAAAGACAAGGAGAAGGGCACATGGTATGCGTCCTTTTACTACGAGGACTGGACGGGCAAAAAGGTCAAGAAGATGAAACGGGGCTTTCCCACCAAGCGGGAGGCGCTGGAGTGGGAGCGGACATTCCTGCAACAGCAGACCGCCGATCTGGAAATGACCTTTGAGAACTTCGTGGCCGTCTATGTGGCGGACATGAAAGGCCGTATCAAGGAAAATACCTGGGGCACGAAAGAACATATCCTCTACAAGAAGTTGGTGCCCTACTTCGGCAAGCGGAAGATGTGCGACATTCACTCCAAAGAGGTCATAGCGTGGCAGAATGAAATGCTCAATTACCGGGACAAGAATGGCAAGCCCTATTCCCCGGTGTACCTGAAAACGCTCCATAATCAGTTGAGCGCCGTGTTCAATCATGCGGTGCGGCACTACAATCTGAAAGTCAACCCCGCCGCCCAGGTGGGGAACATGGGCAAGCCAAAGAGCCGGGAAATGCTGTTCTGGACAAAGGCGGAGTACCTAAAATTTGCGGAGGCCATGATGGACAAGCCCCTCTCCTACTACGCCTTTGAAATGCTCTACTGGTGCGGTGTGCGGGAGGGGGAACTGCTGGCCCTCACCCTGGCGGACTTCGACTTTGAGAAACAGACTGTCACTATCTCCAAGTCATACCAGCGTATCAAGGGCCGGGATGTTATCACCGACCCCAAGACGCCCAAGAGCAACCGGGTCATTCAAATGCCCGCTTTCCTCTGTGATGAAATGCAGGACTACATCAAGAGCCTGTACGCCGTAGAGCCGACAGACCGTATCTTCACGGTAACAAAATCCTACCTCCATCGTGAGATGGACAGGGGAGCAAAAGAGGCCGGGGTCAAGCGGATCAGAATACACGATCTGCGGCATAGCCACATCTCCCTGCTGATTGACATGGGCTTTACGGCCCTGGCAATCGCTGACCGGGTGGGGCATGAGAGTATCGACATTACTTACCGTTACGCCCACCTGTTCCCCACCCGGCAGACGGAGATGGCGGACAGGCTGGACATGGAGCGAAAGGGGGCCTAAATCATGTCGCTGAAGAACAGGGACAACAAGAACCGATGGAGAAACAAGACTGTGGCGTTTCGGGTGTCCCCGGAGGAGGACGCACAAATTGAAACCGCTGTGCGGCTCTCCGGGCTGACGAAACAGGACTACATCACCCGGCGGCTCCTGTGCCGGGAAGTGGTGGTGCAGGGCAATCCAAGGGTCTACAAGGCCCTGCGGAACGAACTGGCCGCTGTGCTGGCCGAACTGCAACGGATAGAGGCCGGGGCCGGGGTGGACGAGGAACTGATGGACAACATTGAACTAATCGCCGCCATCATGGACGGCATGAGGGAGGATTGATAGATGGATAGATTACAAGAGAAAACGACCGTCCCATATCCGCCTGTTGGCGCAGACGGGGGACAGTCGCTCTCACAAAAACCTAACCAAAGTATAGCAGAGGAACAGGCCGAACACAAGCCCCAAGAGCGGGATTTTAGGGAAATCCTGCGGCAGATAGACCGGGTCAACGACCCGGCCTATCTGCCCTCCCTCTCCATGAACGAACTCTACGAAAAGGTGTACCCCGGCAAGCCCCCCGTGGTGGAGGGTCTACTCTATCCGGGAGTGTACCTCTTTGTGGGCGCTCCCAAGGTCGGCAAGTCCTTTCTCATGGCGCAACTGGCCTATCATGTGAGCAAGGGCCTCCCTCTGTGGGGGTATGAAGTCCGCCAGGGGGCTGTCCTCTATATGGCCCTGGAGGATGACTATCCCCGCTTGCAGGGACGGTTGTACCGGATGTTTGGGGAGGACAGCGCCGCAGACCTCCACCTCTCTATTTACGCCAAACAGTTGAACAGCGGCCTGGAGGAACAACTAAAGAGGTTTGTCCGGGAACACCAGGACACCCGGCTTATCATCATCGACACCCTGCAAAAAATCCGGGAGGCCGGGGCAGAGAAGTATAGTTACGCAGACGACTATAAGGTGATAACCAGTCTGAAACGCTTTGCCGATGGAACGGGGGTCTGCCTCCTGCTGGTACACCATACCCGCAAGCAGCAGGCCGACGACAAGTTTGATATGATCTCCGGCACCAATGGCCTGATGGGTGCGGCGGACGGGGCCTTTCTGCTCCAAAAGGAACGGAGGACGGACAATGCCGCCACACTGGACATTTCCGGGCGTGACCTGCAAGACCAGCGCCTCTATCTGAAACGGGACGAAGAACGGCTGGCGTGGGAGTTGGAGCGGCGGGAAACAGAACCGTATAAGGAACCGCCTGACCCGGTTTTGGAGGCCGTTGCCGCCCTGGTGACGGCGGAGCGGCCAGAGTGGAGAGGAACGGCCACCGACCTTACCGCCGCCTTGGGGGTGGATATGAAAGCCAATGCCCTGGCGATGCGGTTGAATGTTCGGGCGTGGCGGCTGTCCTATGAGTACCATATCCGCTACGAAAGCACCCGTACCCACGCCGGGAGAAGTATTCGGCTGACGCTGGAACCTCCCCAGGCGTGACGACCGTGACGGCCGTGACAACCTCTGCACCACCGCCCCGATATCAAAAAAGCCGTCACGGTCGTCACGGCTGTCACGGGGAGCGGGGGCGAAAGTCAAGGGGGCATACCTGCGGGTGGAGATTGCCGCAAGGCAATACAACCCGAACCCCTTGACTTTTGGCCCACGGAGGACACTGGCCGGGTGGGGGGAAAGGCTGTGCCTTTCCCCCCTGCCCAACGGCGAGTGTCAAAGTTTAGGCGGGGTGCAGGGTGCCCTTTTCAAAGGGCAGCCCTGCTGGGGGAGCCGTCCGCAGACGGCGGGGGCAAAGCCCCCACACCACCCCGTAGGGCGCAAATGCGCTTTTGATGGCCGATAGGCTGTCAAAAGTGCTTTTGCGTTACTTTCGCAGAAAGTAACAAAGGCCCGCCGCTGGCGCGGCGGAAAAGGAGGGATTGATTGAAAAGGACGATTAGCGCCATGGTGGGGCATGGGTCGGTGAACCACAACAGCAGGAAGTTTCACGCTAAGAACACCGACCCGGAACGCTCCCCTTTGAATGTCACCTACTGCCAGGAGAATATCAAGACGGTGTACCATGAACTCTTTGACGAAGCTCTGGAACGCTACAACGCTAAACAGACCAGGGCCGACAGAAGGATTGAGGATTACTATGAGAAAATCCGCTCCGGCAAGCAGGAAAAGCCGTTCCATGAAATCATCCTGCAAGTGGGCAATAGAGACGATATGAGTGCCGACAGCGAGGAGGGGCAGCTTGCGGCAGCGGTTTTGGACGAGTACATGAAAGGCTTTCAAGAGCGCAACCCCCAGCTCCGGGTGTTCTCCGCCCACCTCCACATGGACGAGGCCACGCCCCATCTGCACATTGACTTTGTACCATTCACCACCGGGAGCAAGCGAGGGCTGGACACCAGGGTATCTCTGAAACAGGCGTTAGCGGCCCAGGGCTTTCAGGGCGGCACCAGAGGAGACACGGAGTGGAGCCAATGGGTGCGCTCGGAAAAGGAGCAGCTTTCCCTGGTTATGGAGCGCCACGGGATTGAATGGGAGGATAAGGGCACCCATGATAAGCACCTGTCTGTACTGGACTATAAGAAGGAACAGCGGGCAAAGGAGATCGCCGTCCTGGAGACAGTCAAGGCGGAGAAAGAAAGCCAGGTGGAGAGCCAGGAGCGGCGGCTGAAAGAACTGGCCCCGGCGGTGAAGAACATGGAGCGGCTGGCGGCGGATTTCTCCGCCGACCCGGAGGAAATTCTGCCGGAGGCCGGGACGCTGGAGAGCGCCAAGTCCTACCGGGAAAAAAAGGCAAAGCCCCTGCTGGCGAAGATCGTCAAGGTGCTGCGCTCCCTATACCGGGCCTACATCGACCTAAAGGGGAAGTTTGACCGTCTGCAAGGAGACTATGACCGGGTGCGGGAGGGCAACGCCCGCCTGTCTGACCGCTTGATGGAGGTGAAGATGGAGAATAAAAAACTGCGGCAGATATCCGCCGACTATACACGTGTCAAGCGGGTCTTTGGCCCGGAACAGGTGCAGGCGGCTGTGGAGGCCGACAAGCAGAGGGAACAGGCGGAGAAAGGCCGCAAACGGCCCCGGCGCTCCCTTGACCGGGGAGGGCGGTGACTTCAAAAAATTTTGATTGAACTGTTGACAAACGAGACGTTGCTGCATATACTAGTCATATCAAAATTATTTGATGTGAGGTGAGAACATGGGGACAGCGTATCAGGAACAGGCAAAAGTATTCAAGGCTCTCTGCGATCCGAAACGGCTTGCAATCCTGGAACAGTTAAGGAGCGGTGAAAAGTGTGCTTGTGTCCTGCAAGAGCCGTTGGATTTAACGCAGTCCGGCCTCTCTTACCATATGAAAATCCTCTGCGATTCCGGCATTGTCGTCAGTCGTCAAGAGGGCAAATGGACGCACTACCGACTGAGTTCTTCAGGTAGGGACTATGCAATAGAACTGCTGAAAAAATTGACAACTCCAGATGCAGAACAAGAGAGTACCTGTCCCCGTTGTGGATAGAAACGCCATCTAATTTAGATGGCGTTTCCTTCGGCACAATACATCAAAAAGTTTTGATATGTTGTCCATGAAATGGAAAGTGAGGTTTTTGTATGGGCGTATGGGACTTTATTCAAGATCAGGTGCTTGGCATGAAATGGCTGAACGAACTTCTCGGCATTGGGCTGTCGGCACTGGGCTTGGATGTAAATGGGCGCATTGGCGGCAGCGTCCAGTTTTTTATCTACGATGTCTTGAAAATCACGGTGCTGCTCTGCGTATTGATTTTTGCAATCTCCTATATTCAAAGTTATTTTCCACCCGAGCGAAGTAAGCGCATTTTAGGTCGTTTTCATGGGATCTGGGCGAACATCATCTCCGCTCTGCTGGGAACAGTGACCCCCTTTTGCTCCTGTTCATCTATCCCGCTGTTCATCGGTTTTACCAGTGCGGGACTTCCCTTGGGTGTGACGTTCTCCTTTTTGATTTCATCACCGATGGTCGATTTAGGAAGTCTTGTCTTGTTAATGAGCATTTTCGGTGCAAAAGTGGCGATCGTCTATGTGATCCTTGGGCTTGTTATCGCAGTTGTCGGCGGCACCATGATTGAGAAACTGCATATGGAAAAGTACGTTGAAAGTTTTGTGCTTTCGGCTGGCAGCGTCGACATTGAGTCTCCTGACCTGACGATCCGGGAAAGGCTCACCTACGCAAAGGAACAAATGCTGGGCACCTTCAAGAAAGTGTTCCCCTATATTCTGGTTGGTGTCGGGATCGGTGCGCTAATCCACAACTGGATACCGGAAAGTTGGATTGAAACCGTACTTGGCAGCAACAATCCTTTTGGTGTGATTCTCGCTACAATCGTTGGTATCCCCATGTACGCAGATATTTTCGGCACCATTCCTGTTGCAGAGGCACTACTTTCTAAGGGGGCACAACTGGGTACCGTTCTTTCCTTTATGATGGCTGTTACTACCTTGTCCCTGCCGTCCCTTATCATGCTCCGCAAGGCTGTGAAACCCAAACTACTGGCACTCTTTATTGGCATTTGTACGATTGGCATTATCATTGTTGGCTACCTGTTCAATGCGTTTCAATTCATTTTGATTTAATCTAAGGAGGTAATTCGCTATGGGACTGTTTAACAAGAAGAAAGAGGAAAAAAGTTGCTGCTGTGGGAGCGGCTGCACACCCGAAAAGATGGCCCAGGCAGAGGCCGCAAAAACAACTGCTGGGATCAAAGTGCTGGGGGCTGGCTGCGCGAAGTGTCATGCGTTGGAAGATGCCACCAAAGCGGCGCTTGCGGAACTGAATATGGACACGACCATAGACCATGTAACGGACTTCTCGCAGATCGCCGCCTATGGCGTGATGACCACCCCTGCCCTTGTGGTAGATGGCAAGGTCGTGTCCTATGGTAAGGTTTTGAAAAAAGATGAGGTAAAAGCCCTCATTCAAAAGGTCAGGGGATGACGTATGGGTCAAAAACCCAAGGTGGCGTTTATCTGCGTCCACAATTCCTGCCGGAGCCAAATCGCCGAGGCACTCGGAAAGTATCTGGCCTCCGATGTATTTGAAAGTTACTCCGCTGGCACGGAGACTGTGCCGCAGATCAACCAGGACGCAGTTCGGCTGATAAAACAACTCTATGGCATTGACATGGAGCAGACGCAATATAGCAAATTGCTGAACGAACTTCCGCCCGTAGACATTGTAATAACAATGGGGTGCAATGTGGCCTGCCCCTATCTACCCTGCAAGCACCGGGAGGATTGGGGGCTTGACGATCCGACAGGAAAATCAGACAAAGCATTTTTGGAGATAATCCAGTCTATCAAAGAAAAAATTGATAATCTAAGAAATCGAATAGAACACAACGCACTTCTTTAGATGGATAGCAAATCCAGTCGGGGCTGTCAATGGTCGAGATGAACGGCGCACAAGTGCGCCGCCATTGGCCGCCCCGCCCGGCCTTGCTCTGCGGTTATCAAGGCGGGCAAGCACCAGAAGTGCTTGCCCGCCTCCTTTGATTTTAGGTCGAATTGCGTCCCATGGTGGGATTGATTTCCGCCGGGGCGGAAATCAATCCCCTATTGCCTGGGAGCGTTTACGCTCCCAGGCGGTGGTCGAAATGGGTCTCGATTTGAGACCCATTTCGACAGAAACTTACATCAAATTGAGGGAAGTTTTGATTGTGGCCGTTTATGGCCTGAAACCCTTGCAATTTCTCGGTTTTTGTGATACTATTTTGATACTAAGAAAGCGTACTGCCTCAAATAAGCAGGCAAAACATTAACATATTTGCGAATGTTTTGCCTGCAAAATCACCCTAAATACGCTCCCATATATCTGAATTTGCCGAGTGGGAATAACTGCCTCTTACCCCCGAAACCCATCCGCTGGGTTTCGGGGGTTTTGTCACATGGCCTAGAACAGCACGGTTTCCCTTGCATTCATTCTTCTTTTCTCTGGTGTAAAGCATTTTTACTTTTCACATGAAGATTCCCCTTTAAACACAGGAAACGGCCACGATACGATAAAATTTCTCACCCTCTCAACCTGGAAGCGAGTCATCGCAACATACATCCTTTCCCCTTAAAAATCCCTTGCGTTTTCAAGTCTTCTTTCCCCAAACAACCTGTACAGCAATTTATGTAAAATAAATTCACTTTACAGGAATATCAAGCGAATTTTCTGCAAAATCCACGCCATAAAAATGGCCCACCATACTGCATGTTAGGAGAGCGTCCCTATATGTTGGAAAGTGATTTAACGCATGCTGCCATGCGCCTTGCCTATGCAGCACACCACGGACAACTGGACAAAGCCGGTGTCCCTTATATTTTTCACCCCTATCACCTCGCAGAGCAAATGCCCGATGAGATCACTGTCTGCGTTGCACTTCTGCACGATGTCTTGGAGGATACCTCCGTAACCTTAGAGGAATTGGAAGCCATGTTTCCGCCAGCGATCACGGAAGCGGTGTCTCTCTTGACAAGGAAGCCCAATATGGATTATTGGGATTATATTCGCGCATTGCGCTATCATCCCGTAGCGCGGACGGTAAAACTAGCCGACCTGTCTCACAACGGGGATGCATCTAGATTGGCCTGCCTCCCACCCGCGGAACAGGCCCGCCTGCAAGCAAAATATGACCAGGCCAGAGCCATCTTAGAAGGAGTGCTTCCATAGATTCTGTAGGGTAGCCCTGTGCGCTTAGGATTCTCTAGTCACAATCGATTACACAATCTCCTTCTAAGACTTGCTAGATCCCCTCTGGACAGGCGCTTGTTTTTGTGGTATAGTGATTCCAGAAGTTAGCCAAAGCTAATACAAAACTTCCTAGGAGGCGCATAGAATGGGAACCGCTATTATTGTCATCATCCTTCTCCTACTTTGTGTCTATGCAGGTTACAGCTATCGTAAAAAACTGCGCTATGGCGGTGGCTGCTGCGGAGAACATGATGCCATGGAAACAAAAGTAAAAGTAGCAGATCGCAACAAGAAACACTATTCGTACCAGGTAGTCTTGTCCATCGACGGGATGACTTGTTCCAACTGTTCTCGCCGAGTGGAAAATGCGTTAAACCAGCAGGAAGGCATGTGGGCTAAGGTAGATCTTGGATCCCAAAAAGCCACGGTCTTGCTGAAGCAACCGCCAGATCCAACCACTCTGAGAGCCATTGTGCAAACGGCAGGATACACGGTGTTATCGATACAACAGTCTCCCTAAGGGCGGATGTAGCCCCCCGAATGGTACTTTTTTCTTCCCCACGTTTTTACTAGAACTGCCAAACCCTTGCATCGAATTCATCCTTCGGATGAATTTTTCTTCCGGCAAAAGTTAGCTTTCGCTAATATTGGAGCGTATTTATGTCAGATTCCCAGATCCTACTCCCAGGAGATCACATCTCCTGGACCTATCTCTTACCCAACCTACGCATATGGAAAGTACAGGAAGCGCCATCTTTTGCTGCGTGGAGGACAGCCCCCTCGGTTCCTCTTTGCCTGCTTTTTTGCCTAGAAGGCGGGATCCAAATCGTCTTGGAACATGGACAAATCATTGACGTGACCCCGCAGGATATCCTACTGCTTTCCCCTGCGGCCCCTGTCCAAGAGATCTCCCAAACAGATGCCTCACAGCACGGTTACATCGTCTTAGAGGGGAAGGAATCCCTCCCCTCCTTTTTGAACTACTGGTCCGTTCCATACTCCCAGCTCCAGGAAAAAGACATCCTCTCTCGCCTGCAAGCGCATGGTGGATGGCTTCTGTTTCCAAAGTGCCTATGGAGCAATGCCTTTTTCGCGCAATTGGAAGATTTGCCCAGAGAGGCACAGGGAGAGTACTGTGCCCTGAAAAGCATAGAGCTCCTTTTCCTACTGTGTAACCACAGTCTGCACCCTTTGGAATTCCATGGCCGTCGATATTGGGACCAGGATCAAATGGAGGCCATTCGTCAAACCCACGATTATATCCTTACACACTTAAGCCAGCCTCTGACCATCGACAGCCTTGCACGGCGATTCCACATCTCTGGTACCTTTTTGAAGGAGGGCTTCCGGCAAATGTATGGACAATCCACCCGGAAGTTTCTGCAAGCTAAGCGGATGGACTTAGCCTCAGACCTTTTGCGTCGCACAGACCAATCGGTACTTCAAATTGCAGCTGCAGTGGGTTATGAAAGCGCTAGCCAGTTCTCCCAGATCTTTAAACGTCACTACAAACTGCCCCCAGCCCAGTATCGGCGGCAATGGGCCAAACGAAATGTCTGAAACCAAAAAAATGTGTCGGAATCCGCATGTTTTTTATCTTGTAAAACAGTACAATACCTGTATTCATCAAAAATGAAAGGGGAGGAGGTGTATCCCCTTGAAAAAACATCGGTTTTGGGCATGGAGTGCTGTATTCTGCATGCTCATGGTCATGATCACCGGCTACAAGCACAAGTGATCTGGCTTATGTTTTACGATATCCAGGAGGTTTCGGACAAATGAACTACTATAAAGGTCTTGCTCTGTTTGCCGGTGGTGTGCTCTTTGGCTCTGCCGGTATTAAGCTGTTGTCCAGCAAAGATGCCAAAAAGGTCTACATCCATGCCACAGCAGCTGGCTTGCGGATGAAAGACTGCGTCATGGAAACAGCAACCCATGTCCAGGAAAATGCCGTTGATATTCTCGCCAGTGCAAAGGACATCAACCAAGCCAGAATGGCGCAGGAAGAAGAAATCATGGAGGACACTTCGGAAACCACTACCTCTTCAGAGGCATGATTCCGTTGGGGTTCACCGTCAAATCGGAACAGAACAGAGGGGGCCACGGCCCTCTCTGTTTCCCTATTGATTTTTCATTTGGAGGTTCGCAGTATGAAATTCAAAATTGCTCACACCTCCCGTGGGCGGGTCCGTATCCAGGTAATCCAAAAGTTTATGACCTTAGAGCAAGCTGATCTATTGGAAGCCTACTTACAAACGTACCCCAAAGTATGCCAAGTCTCTGTCCATGAACGCACGCGCTGTGCGATCATCCGATACCATGGGTCCCTAGATGAGCTACTCCCCTTCCTCCGCCGTTTTTCTTACACCGCCCCAGAGGTGCTTACGTTAACGCCCTCCCACAGTAGTCGGGCATTGAACCGGATGTACGAGGAAAAATTGGTGGGAAAAGTGGTTTCTAAAGTGCTGCGTACCCTTTTCCTTCCCTCCCCACTGGCCCGCATCTATACCTTACTGCGGTCCATTCCCTATTTGGTCCGAGGCGTTCGCTGTCTTCTTCGCGGAAAGCTTCAGGTAGAACTGTTGGATGGGATCTCTATCGGAATTTCCATGGCCCGAAACGACTTTTCCACCGCCGGTTCCGTCATGTTTCTACTGGGATTGGGGGAACTTCTGGAGGAGTGGACCCACAAAAAGTCTGTGGATGACTTGGCACGCTGCATGTCGCTTCAGGTCGACCGCGTTTGGTTACATACCCAGGACAGTGAAATTCTGATTCCCCTGGATCAAGTGCAGGTGGGAGATACCATTGCGGTGCGTCTTGGCGGTCTGATCCCTGTGGATGGGGTCATCCAGTCGGGGGAAGTGATGGTCAATCAGGCTTCCCTAACCGGTGAGTCTGTGCCTGTCCCCAAACGACCGGGTATGACGGTGTATGCCGGTACCGTTGTGGAGGAGGGCGAGTGCCTCCTCACCGTCTCTCAGCAAAACGGCAACAGCCGCTACGATACCATTGTCACTATGATTGAACAGTCGGAAAAGCTGAAATCCGCAGCGGAAAACAAAGCAGCCCACCTGGCAGATCAATTGGTGCCCTACACGCTGCTTGGCAGTGGTCTCGCCTATCTGTTCACGAGGAATGTCACCAGGGCACTTTCCGTGCTGATGGTAGACTTCTCTTGCGCTTTGAAACTGGCAATGCCACTGGCTGTCCTCTCTGCAATGCGGGAGGCCAGTGGAAACCACGTCACGGTAAAAGGCGGAAAGTACTTAGAGGCAATGGCGAAGGCAGACACCATCGTCTTCGACAAAACGGGAACCTTAACCCGGGCCTGCCCTACCGTAGTCGCAGTCATTCCTTTTGGGGGGCACAATGAGGCCGATATGCTCCGTCTGGCTGCTTGCCTGGAGGAGCACTTCCCCCACTCCATGGCCAATGCCGTGGTCCAGGCCGCCCGAGACCGGGGCCTTTCCCATGAAGAAATGCACTCGAAGGTGGATTACTTGGTAGCCCATGGCATTGCCAGTACCGTAGGGGAGGACCGAGTGATCATTGGCAGTGCCCACTTTGTGTTTGAAGACGAGGGATGCCTCATACCGTCGGAAGAACAGTCTAAATTTGATCGCCTTCCCAACCAATATACCCACCTGTACCTGGCCGTTGGGGGTACGCTGGCCGCAGTACTCTGCATCTCTGACCCCTTACGTCCGGAGGCTAAGCAGGTCATTCAGGCCCTCCATAGGTTGGGAATCCAAAAAACGGTGATGCTCACAGGAGACAGTGAGCGCACTGCTGCCGCCATTGCCGCAGAGGTGGGGGTGGACACCTATCGCTCCGAAGTATTGCCAGAGGACAAAGCTCACTTTGTCGCAGAGGAACAGGCCCAAGGCCATACGGTCATCATGCTGGGGGATGGAGTTAACGACTCCCCTGCCCTTTCTGCCGCTGACGTGGGTATCGCCATCAGCGATGGTGCCGCCATTGCCCGGGAAATCGCAGACATTACCATTTCTGCAGATGGGCTAATGGAATTGGTTACCCTGCGAACCATTGCCACCGCACTTATGAAGCGCATTCAGTCCAACTACCGCTTCGTCATCGGATTTAACGGCAGTCTTATCGCTTTGGGTACCGCTGGCGTACTGGCGCCGGCCACTTCTGCCATGCTCCATAATCTTTCCACCCTTGGGGTCAGCCTGCGGAGTATGACCAACCTATTGGCTTCTCCGCCGGAACAGGAGAAGCCCCGTGCTATCCCAGACTCCCCATAATAAGATCTTGCTTCCTCTCTACAAAACGGAAACAGCCGCCGGAATACGACGCACCATCGTATTCTGGCGGCTGTTTTTTTAGTCTACTCCGACCAGTTACAACTCAGAGCAAAACTCCACTTTCTTTCCTTCCAAGATAAGATTCGTGGTACGCACGGCACACATCTTACCACACATGGAGCAGGTATGCCGGTCCGAAGGCGGTGTACTCTCAAAATAGGCCCGGGCCTTGTCCGGATCCACCGCAATTTGGAACATGGCCTCCCAGTCCACCTTGTGCCGGGCCTCTGCCATCTGATTGTCCAAATCCCGCGCATGGGGAACCCCTTTGGCAATGTCTGCTGCATGGGCAGCAATCCGCGAGGCGATGATCCCCTCTTTCACATCGTTGGCATCGGGCAGGCGAAGGTGCTCTGCTGGGGTCACGTAACAGAGGAAGTCCGCACCATTGGCCGCCGCAATAGCGCCGCCGATGGCGGATGTGATGTGGTCATACCCCGGGAAAATGTCAGTCACCAGGGGGCCCAGCACATAGAACGGGGCCTCATGGCAAATTCGTTTCTCCAGGCGCATATTGGCGGCAATCTCATTCATAGCCATGTGGCCGGGCCCTTCGATCATGACCTGGACATCCTTATCCCAGGCCCGTTGTGCCAGAGCTCCCAGCTCGATGAGTTCCGCAATCTGTCCGGCATCGGTGCTGTCATCCAGGCAGCCGGGGCGGAGGGCGTCTCCCAGGCTGATGGTCACATCAAACTCCCGCAGGATGTCCAAAACATCATCAAAGTACTCATAGAATGGGTTTTCCTGGCCCGTCATCTCCATCCAGGCAAAGAGAAGAGAGCCCCCCCGAGAGACAATGTTCATCTTCCGCTTGTCTCGCTTAAAGGCTTCCACGGCCCGACGGTTCAGACCGGCGTGGATGGTCATAAAGTCCACCCCCTCCTCGGCGTGGGCCCGCACCACCCGCAGGAAGTCCTGAGGGGTGATCTCCAGCAGATCCTTCTCCAAATATCCGATGGCATCATACATCGGAACGGTACCAATCATCGCCGGAGACAGCTCGATGAGCTGCTGCCGGAAGGTGTTGGTTTTCCCGTAGTTGGACAGATCCATAATGGCCTCCGCCCCAAAGCGCAGCGCCATACGGACTTTGTCCATCTCCACTTCATAGTTGTTGGCATCCCCGGAAATACCCAGGTTCACATTGATTTTGGTGCGCAGGCCCTTGCCAATGCCCTCTGCGCAGAGAGACGTATGGCGCACATTGGCGGGAATGGCAATCTGCCCCAGGGCAACCCGCTCCCGAATGGTTTCCGCTTCGAGAAACTCTTTCTCCGCCACCGTTTTCATCTCTGGGGTGATGATCCCCTTTTTGGCTGCTTCCATTTGGGTGAAGTATTCTCTCATCGTAGCATCCTTTCACATCGAAAAAACAAGCGGCTGTCTGTTCGCACGACGAACAGACAGCCGCTACTAGCTGCATCAATCCAATTCCCTCCGTCGGCATTGTCCGAATCAGGTGCGTGGCATCTGCCACAGGGTCGAAACCACTGTTTCCTCTCAGCCGCCACTGCAGCTCCCCTATTGAGTTCACTGTATCACAACCTGTTTTGTTTGTCAAGGTTTCCCCTCGCGCCCACAGCCGCAGCGGGTTTTCCCATTTGGTCAGAAACCCTCGGAGAAAGACTTGCATCAAGCCGGATTTCACGGTACAATGAGTGTCGTCAAAAAAGGGGCTGACGGTATGGAACAAGAACACAAGCGACGTGTACGCTATGCAGGAACCCACCCACGGACGTTCCAAGAAAAGTACAAAGAACTCAACCCAGAAAAATACCAGCAAGAGGTGGAGAAGCTCCTGCGCAAAGGGAAAACCCCTGCCGGGATGCACATCCCGATCTGTGTCGAGGAAATCCTCTCCTTTTTGGAGATTCAACCGGGCCAAATCGGGCTGGACGCCACCTTGGGGTACGGCGGACACAGCCGCCGAATGTTGGAGGCGTTGCGGGGGAAGGGGCATCTCTACGCCACAGATGTGGACCCCATCGAGTCTGAAAAGACCCGTCAGCGCCTGGAACAGGCGGGGTATGGCCCGGAGATTCTCACCATCCGACAGATGAATTTTTCTCAGCTGGATCAAGTGGCACCTGGCGTTCTGTTCGATTTTGTCCTGGCAGATCTGGGTGTTTCCTCCATGCAAATTGACAACCCGGCGCGGGGATTCACCTTTAAACAAGACGGACCGCTGGATCTCCGCCTGAACCCCACGGAAGGCGTCACTGCCGCCCAACGTCTGCGGGAACTGGACCGGGAGGAACTGGCCGCCATGCTGGTGGAAAACGCCGATGAACCCTACGCCGATGCCATTGCTGCGGCAATCTGGAAACGGAGAAAGTCTGGTTACTCCATAGACACCACCCGCCAGCTGGCTGAGACGGTGGAAAGCGCCCTGGCCTTTCTGCCCCAAAAGGAGCGGAAAGACGGAGTTCGAAAAGCCTGCCAGCGCACCTTCCAAGCGCTGCGCATTGACGTCAACAGTGAGTTTGAGGTGCTGTACCAGTTTCTTGAAAAACTGCCCCTGGTGTTAAAGCCCGGTGGGAAAGCTGCCATTCTCACCTTTCACTCTGGGGAGGACCGGCTGGTTAAAAAGTCCTTCCAGGCCTTTGCCCGGCAGGGAATCTATGAGGCAGTGGCCAAAGAGGTAATTCGCCCCTCTCCCCAAGAATGCGCCAAAAATCCCCGAGCACACTCCACAAAAATGCGGTGGGCCATTCGAAGCCATTTACCCTTGCCATAACTCAAATGAAACCACATAAAGGAAGCTATAGATCATGACGCTAAATGACTTGGAAATTGGTTCCTCCGGTATCATCACCGCAGTCGGGGGGGAGGGTTCCCTCCGGCAGCACTTTCTGGATATGGGAGTCATTCCTGGTGCCGAAGTCACCCTGATCAAATACGCCCCCATGGGGGACCCCATGGAGCTGCGCATCCACGGGTATGAACTCACCCTCCGTCGGGCCGACGGGGAAAAGGTGGAACTCTCCCCCATCGCCACCCGAAACACCCCCACCACACCCAAGGAGGCTGACCGCTCCCCGGAGATCTGGCTCCATCCCGGTTTGGGCGAGGGGGGCAAGTACCATGTGAAAGCCGATGAACACCCGCTGCCCCCGGGGACCCAGCTGACCTTTGCCTTGGCTGGCAACCAAAACTGCGGAAAAACCACCCTGTTTAATCAGCTGACCGGGGCCAACCAACACGTGGGTAACTTTCCCGGGGTGACCGTAGACCGGAAAAGTGGCACCATTCGGGACCATGAAAACACCTTGGTCACGGACCTTCCAGGGATTTACTCCCTTTCCCCCTACACCAACGAGGAAATCGTCTCCCGACAGTTTATCCTGAATGAACACCCCACTGGCATCATCAACATTGTGGATGCCACCAACATTGAGCGGAACCTCTATCTTACCATGCAGCTGATGGAGCTGGATGTCCCCATGGTGTTGGCCTTGAACATGATGGACGAGGTACGGGGGAACGGCGGCTCAATCCATATCAACAAAATGGAGGAACTGCTGGGCATCCCCGTAGTGCCGATTGTCGCTGCCAAGAATGAGGGGGTAGAGGAACTGGTGAGCCATGCCCTTCACGTTGCCCAGTATCAGGAGCGCCCAGGCCGCACCGACTTCTGCGACAAAAACGACCACAACGGCGCCGTCCATCGGTGCCTCCACGGGATTATGCACCTGGTGGAGGACCATGCCAAAGCCGCGGAGATTCCCCTTCGCTTCGCCGCCAGTAAGTTGGTGGAGGGAGATCCCCTGGTGTTGGAGTCCCTCCACCTCAGTCAGAACGAGAAAGAAATGCTGGAGCACATCATCTGCCAGATGGAGGAGGAGCGCGGCCTGGACCGTGCAGCCGCCATCGCAGACATGCGCTTTGCCTTCATTCAAAAGCTCTGTGACCAAACGGTCGTCAAGCCGCGGGAGAGCAAAGAACACGAACGCAGCCGGAAGATCGATGCCATCCTTACCGGGCGGTACACCGCCATCCCCGCTTTCATCGGGATTATGGCGCTGGTGTTCTTCCTCACCTTTAACGTCATCGGTGCTTGGCTGCAGGGGCTGTTGGAAGCCGGGATTGACTGGCTCACCGGCGTGGTCGACAGCGCTTTGACCGCCTGGAACATCAACGAGGTCCTCCACTCCCTGGTAATCGACGGCGTGTTCAACGGCGTAGGCAGTGTGCTGAGTTTTGTGCCCATCATCGTCACCCTCTTCTTCTTCCTCTCCCTGTTGGAAGACAGCGGCTATATGGCCCGGGTGGCCTTTGTCATGGACAAATTGCTGCGGAAAATTGGTCTATCCGGGCGGAGCATTGTGCCCATGCTTATTGGCTTTGGCTGTACTGTCCCTGGCGTCATGGCCAGCCGCACCCTTCCTTCCGAGCGGGACCGGAAGATGACCATTTTGCTGACGCCCTTCATGAGTTGTTCCGCCAAGCTTCCCATTTATGGGTTCTTTACCGCCGTGTTCTTTCCAGGGCGGGGAGGGCTCATCATGGTCGGATTGTACTTCTTGGGCATCTTGGTGGGTATTCTGATGGCGCTCCTCTCGAAAAATACCATGTTTAAGGGGGAGGCCGTCCCCTTCGTCATGGAACTGCCCAACTACCGGATGCCCGGTGCCAAAAACGTTGCCCATCTTCTGTGGGACAAGGCCAAAGATTTTCTCCAGCGGGCATTCACGGTGATTTTTCTGGCCACCATTGTGGTCTGGTTCCTACAAACCTTCGACTTCCATTTAAACGTAGTGGCAGACTCTCAGGACAGCATCCTGGCCACGATAGCAGGCCTTCTCACCCCCATCTTTGCTCCTTTGGGCTTTGGAGATTGGCGGGTGTCCACGGCCCTCATCGCCGGGTTTATGGCGAAGGAAAGTGTGGTCTCCACGCTGTCTGTCCTCTTCCACGGCACAGAAACCCTGCTGATGACCCTAACCCCTCTGGCTGCTGCCTCCCTTCTGGTGTTCTGTCTGCTATACACCCCCTGTGTGGCGGCCATCGCTTCCATCAAACGGGAATTGGGCGGAAAATGGGCCCTTGGCGTTGTGATTGGACAGTGCGTTATCGCCTGGATCTGCGCCCTGTTTGTCCGTGTGGTCGGCCTTCTCTTGGGGGTGAGCGGATGAACCTGCCCAGCATTCTCCTTCTCATCGCGGTGATTGCTGCGGTGATTGCCTCCCTCCGGTTCCTTCTGCGGCAAAGAAAGCAGGGCTGTTCTAGCTGCACCGGCTGTCACTGTGCAACCTGCGCCCAGAAAAACCATTAGCCTTCTCACGCCCCCTGACTGGCATCGTCAGGGGGCGTTGCTCTATTGCCACCACTCATCAAGAACCTTTGGAAGAAACCGGCCTTTTTCTCTACAAACTGTTGCAATTTATCGATTTATGTAGTACAATAAGCTCCCTTTGGTTTTTGCCGTTAAAGCAGCAAAACAGCAAAGATGTGATAACATAAAGAGAGGATGCAACATGGAGAGAGAACGTCTAAGCAGCCGGCTTGGCTTTATTCTGCTCAGCGCCGGCTGTGCCATTGGCATCGGCAACGTGTGGAAGTTCCCTTATATGGTAGGTCAGAATGGGGGCGGCATTTTTGTCCTGCTCTATCTGTTCTTCCTGTTGGTGATGGGCATTCCCGTCATGACCATTGAGTTTTCCCTGGGCCGGGCCAGCCAGAAAAGTCCCGTACGAATCTACCAAACCTTGGCCCCCAAAGGCAGCAAGTGGTACGTCCACGGCTACGTCGCCATGGCAGGCAACTACCTGCTTATGATGTTTTACACCGTCGTGGCCGGGTGGATGATCCAGTATTTCTTCGCCACCGCCTCTGGCCGCTTCAACGGTTTGGACACCCAACAGGTGGAAGAGGTCTATCACCAAATCTGTGCCAATCCGGTGGGCATGGTTGGTTTTACCGCCCTGGTGGTGGTGCTTGGCTTCTTCATCTGCTCCTTCAGCCTCCAGAAAGGGGTGGAGCGGGTCAGTAAATACATGATGCTGGCACTGCTGGCCATCATGGTGATCCTGGCCATCAACAGCTTCACCATGGATGGCGCTCGGGAAGGCCTGTCCTTCTACCTGAAACCCGACCTTGAGAAAATGCGCGAAGTGGGCATCGGCAACGTGATCGTCGGCGCCATGACCCAAGCCTTCTTCACCCTCAGCCTGGGTATGGGCAGCATGGCCATCTTCGGCAGTTACATTGGCAAAGAGCGCTCCCTGATGGGCGAGTCGATCAATGTCGCTATTTTGGATACCTTCGTGGCCATCGTCTCTGGCCTTATCATTTTCCCCGCCTGCTTTACCTACCACGTGGAAGCAGGTTCTGGACCCAGCCTGATCTTCGTGACCTTACCCAATGTGTTTAACCACATGTCTCTGGGGAATCTGTGGGGGGCACTGTTCTTTGTCTTTATGACCTTCGCCGCCTTGACGACCGTCTTGGCTGTTTTTGAAACCATTCTGGCCTGCTGCATGGATCTGTTCGGTTGGAGCCGGAAAAAGGCCTGCCTGATCAATGGCCTGATCATGCTGGTGCTCGCCATGCCCTGCGCGTTGGGCTTCAACCTGCTCTCGGGGATTCACCCCCTTGGCGGTGCCAGCAACTTCATGGACCTGGAGGACTTCCTGGTCAGCAACATCATCCTGCCTGTGGGCTCGCTGATCTTCCTGCTGTTTACAGTGAGCAAACGGGGTTGGGGCTGGAAAAACTTTCTTGCAGAGGCCAATGCCGGCAAGGGTTTGAAGGTGAAGCCCTGGATGCGCGGGTACATGACCTATGTTCTCCCCTTCCTTTTCCTGGCCATCTTCATCATTGGTCTGGTCACCTATTTCCAATAATGCCTTGTGAAACGGCCGCCTTTGGGACTCCCAAAGGCGGCCGTTTTCCCTGCCCGGAAGGCACCTTGACGAAGTCCGCCGATGGGATTACAATGAAAAAAACACCATGCTAGGAGGGATTTGATGCACAGCAAACTGCAGGCAGCCCTTTGCCTGACCCATCAACCCGTAGCGGTCTATAAAACCCACCAACCACCGGAAGGTTCCCTGACCATGCCAGAAGGAAGCCATGGCTGTGTCATCGCCCTGCTGGCTGCTGCCGCCAAGGGAAGGACCGCTGCTTTCCAAGAGAATACCATAGGCTGCCCCGGCGGAAAGGCAGGCCTAGGGTTTACCCCCTTGAAACCGGGATTCATGTCGGAGTTTCTTTCCACTGGCAACGACGCTCGCCCGGGGATGCGGTACAAGGAGACTCCTGCCCTGGCCGATGACTATATTCATACACACCCCCGCCAGAGTGGCTGGTCTTTCAGCCCTTGGACCAGGTCGCGGAGACGGTGAATCCCCTGGCCGTGGTCTTTCTCGTCAACGCCGATCAGCTTTCTGGGTTGATCACCCTGGCCAACTACGACCGGCCCACCCAAGATAACGTGAAAGTTCTCTTCGGCGCCGGATGTGTCCAGTCCATCCTCTATAGCCTGTGCCAGGAAGAGGCGGGAGGGGATACTTGCTACCTGGGCCTCACAGATCCCTCCGCCCGGCTGCACATCCCCCCAGAACTGCTCTCCTTTTCCCTCCCCTATCATCGTTTCCTCGAGTTGGAAGGCAAGGTGGAGGAGAGTTTCCTCACTACAGAAACCTGGAAAAGGATTTGCCGCCGGATTTCATGCAAACTATAATTAGGATATCCCCGATAGAAAGAAGACGATGCTTTGCACTTCACACGATCCTCCAGCACCATATTTCGGTGGAGTGCCTACCTCCTGGGGCTGCTGATTCTTGCCCTGGGGATTTCCATGAACACAAAGGCAGGCCTTGGCGTCTCCCCTATTATCTCAGTCTCCTTCAGCGTTTCCTCCATCTGGTCCCACAATTTTGGTAACATCACCTTGGTACTGTATACCTGCTTCATCTTGGTGGAAGTAGTGCTGCACAGCATACTACTCCGCCGAGGGAAGCTGCCCGGCGGCATGGGTCGGACCATTTTGCTGTTGGATGCCCTGCAATTTCCTCTGAGTCTGGTGTTCACCCGGTTTCTTAACTGGTTCAGCGTCTGGCTCCCCGACCTGCCTACGGACTGCCTGGGCACCTTTTGGGGAACCTTGCCTGGGCAAGTGGTCTTCTTGGCCTTTGCCATTGTGTTCACTGGCATCGGCGCGGCCCTCTCCCTCAACATGCGTCTGATCCCCAACCCAGGAGACGGCATTGTCCAGGCCATCTCTGATTTTTCCGGGAAAAGCGTGGGGCTGACCAAAAACTGCTTCGATATCACAAACGTAGCCATCACCACTTCCATTGGCCTGCTGTCCACTGGCCACCTGGTGGGGATTGGCCTGGGCACCATTCTCTCCATGATTGGCGTAGGGCGGGTCATTGCACTGTTTAACCACCTCTGTTTTCAGAAAACCCTCGCTTTGGCTGGCTTACAGCCCTCCTGAAAGGGGAATGCCCCGATGAAACATCCCTCTGATTGGACCGAAACGCAGAGAAAGCGGTTCCTTATTTTGGTCGGCTTACTCCTGGTCGCTGCGCTATTCTTGGTAGGGTGGCTGGTGGGGGAACCCATGCTCCGCCTGGCTTCTGACCCGGAAGCCTTCCGACAATGGATTGCAGAACGCCAAACCAGCGGCCTGCTTCTTTACGGCGGAATGGTGTGTTTCCAGGTATTCTTCGCCATTATCCCCGGGGAACCCCTGGAAATTGCCGGCGGATATGCTTTTGGCGCGCTTTGGGGCACCGTCGCCTGTCTGGCCGCCGCCACCGTAGGAAGTCTATTGGTGTTCCTTTTGGTGCGGCGGTTCGGGCCGCGTCTGGTGGAGGTATTTTTCCCCAAAGAAAAACTGCATTCCATCCGTTTTTTGCAAAGTTCCCCCCGGCGCACCTTCCTCTTTTTGGTGGTCTTTATGATCCCCGGTACGCCCAAG
>OGWZ01000531.1_pt1 | contig 42552 bp, 29 predicted proteins | sample 1576141 | NCBI WGS metagenome assembly OGWZ01 (sample SAMEA3541512, study PRJEB24748) | human gut metagenome | biome: human gut; feature: human-associated habitat; material: faeces | place: China | collected 2012
TTGGGCTTTCAGCCCGTCTTTGACCACATTATTAGTTTTACCGGACAGCAATAATAAATAGAAGGACTAACAGTAGGATAGAGGTGTGTCTATTAGTCCAAGGCGCTGCTTTGGGCTATGTGGTGCTGTCACTTCGGGGCGTGTCACTTGCAAGTTTTGACCATACTCCCTGCTGCCATAGTTAATAATCTGCGAGACTTATTCACAAACCTGTTGATAATCTGTGAATAACCTACTAACAACTATGTTAACAACTCGGAGATTATCAACAGGTAAACAGGCGAAGTGTGGCAGATGTGGATAACTGTGTGCGTTATCAAATTAATATTCTAAAGTTTTCCACAGGTTTTTTAAAGAAAAAGATATAAACTTATTAACTTTGCAGGTGTAACGGTACTTTTGTGAATAACTCATGTATATCATTCATTTTCAAAGAGAAAATATCAACACGACCTGTTGAGAGGCCTGTACCACAGGTTAATAACGAAATAACCAAAGAAACAGGCGGAAAGTTTTCAACGTACTAACAGCATATCATACTCATATTCTTTTTCTTTTCTTTAAAAATAAAAAGAAATAAATATATAGATAGGTGTTGAGAAGTGGATGAGATGGTGAGATGGTGAGATGGTGAGGTGATGTTATGGTGTTATGGTGAGATTTGAAAGCGGCGCCTGTTGGTCTTTTCAAACGTGTACAGAACAGGGACAGGCGGCGAAGGTGTGACAGTACGGATAGAGTAGGGTGCAGGCAGAAGGCGCCTTAAAGCAAGACAGTCTGAACGCCCCGCAATATAAAAAGAAACAATATTAAACAAAGATATATGAACAACGATTGGAAAGAGAAGGGTTACATCGACGAGCCGGTTGATGGATCCGTTGACTTGAAGAAGGAGATACGTCGCTTGTGTGAGGAGAAGGACGCAGTGGTGCTGGCTCACTACTATACGGTGGGCGAAGTGCAGGAGGTGGCCGACTTCATTGGCGACTCGCTGGCATTGGCGCGCAAGGCTGCAAAGACCGACGCTAAGATAATCGTGATGTGCGGCGTGCACTTCATGGCTGAGACATGCAAGCTGCTCTCGCCGGAGAAGAAGGTGCTCTGCCCCGACCTCACAGCCGGCTGCTCGCTCGCCGACTCGTGCAAGGCTGAGGACCTGAAGGAGTTCAAGGCGCAGCACCCTGGCTACAAGGTGGTGAGCTACGTGAACACTACGGCTGCCGTGAAGGCGCTCACAGACGTGGTGGTCACTTCGGGCAACGCGAAGAAGGTGGTGGACAGTCTGCCGAAGGACGAGAAGCTCATCTTCGGTCCCGACTACAATCTGGGCAACTATATCAACAGCGTGACGGGTCGCGACATGCTGCTCTGGAACGGCGGCTGCCATGTGCACGAGAAGTTCTCGGTAGAGGCAATCGTGAAGCTGAAGCAGGAGCATCCGGAGGCTGTGGTGATGGCTCATCTGGAGTGCAAGGCGCCGGTGCTCGCCGTGGCAGACGTGAAGGGCTCTACGGCTACGATGCTCAACTACGCCAAGGAGCACAAGGAGACGAAGGAGTATATCATCGCTACCGAGGCTGGCATACTGCACGAGCTGCAGCGCAACTGTCCCGACGTGAAGTTCTATCCGGTTCCGCCGGAAGTGTCTGAGGGTGGGGTAGGCTGCTCTTGCAACGAGTGCGAGTACATGAAGAAGAATACGCTGCTGAAGATATACAATACGCTGCGCTACGAGCTTCCGGAGGTGACGGTAGACGAATCTATCGCAAAGGATGCCGTTAAGCCGATAGAGCGCATGCTGGAGCTTTCCTAAGGTTTACTCCCAGGGGGTGCACTTGTCTCAAGTGCACCAATATTAAATCCTCCCACAGATTTCACAGATTTACGCAGAAGTTTATTGCTTAGAAGAGACTCCCACAGAATACACAGATTTCAGAAGTTTATTACTGAAAAGAAACTCCCACAGAGAACTCTCAGGGGGTGCACTTGTCTCAAGTGCACCAATCAATAATAGGTTGTTAATAGGTTGGTGCACTTGAGACAAGTGCACCCCCTGGAAGGCGGAAGTTTATTGTTGAGAAGAAACTCCCACAGATTTCACGGATTTACACAGATGTAAGCAAAATGTTCTGTGTGTTCCGTGAATTCTGTGGGAGTAAATATCTGTGTAAATCTGTGAAATCTGTGGGAGAATATTCTTTGCCAGTATGTTCTGTGAATTCCGTGAATTCTGTGGGAGGATTTAATATTGGTGCACTGAGTGATATGTTGGTGCACTTCTTGCTCTGGCAAGCGGCAAAGCCGAGCGGAGACAAGTGCACCCCCTGGGAATAACTACTATTATTGATTGGTGCACTTGAGACAAGTGCACCCCCTGGAAATAACTACTATTGATTGATTGGTGCACTTGAGACAAGTGCACCCCCTGGGAGTGTACTTCCTAAAACTTCTTCAGCAGGAACGATGGCTTTACGCGCAGATAGATGCCGGCAGCGAGACTCAATTGGTTGTTGTTGCGGTACACCTTGTCGCCTACGGTGAAGTCGTCCGTGGGCAGCGTGTTGAAAATGTCAGCCTGCACGCCCCACGAGAATCCCTTGCCCAGTTCTTGCGCGTAGCTCAGTTGCGCACAAACGGTGCGGTTGCGCTTCATCTGGAAGTCGCGTTCGTGAACGCCCACCGATCCGTAGAGCGGATTGCCGAAGATGCTGATGAACTTCGAGCTGTGCCAATAAGCTCCGCGCAGACAGAAGCGCCAGATGTCAGCCTCAGCCTTCACGTAGAAGCCATTTCCCTGGTCGTAGGGCAGCAGATTGCCCGTCACCTGGCGGTAGTAAGCCACGTCGGCTTCGGCGTTCAGACGCGTAAGAATTTTGTTGTCGGTGTGCACGGTAGCGCCGATGCCAGCCGCCGCGTTCATCCAGGTCTTCACCTGGCGCTGTTCGGCATCGGGGTTTATCTCTCCGCCGCGATGCTGCATAACGACCTGCAGTGGGAAGTAGACATGCGTGCGTCGCTCCGGTCGGTTCACCTTGAAGCGTGTGGACAGACCGAAGGTGAACGCCTCCTGATGCGTGTCTTTGTCGAAGATGAAGCTCTCCCAGTTCACCCACATGTCGAAGTCGAGCGGCTTTCCGCGCCACAGCATCTGCACGCCCATCTCGGGGTCGGCAGATAGGGCGTTCTCCTGATTGTAGAGCGGTTCGATAAGCCGGTGGTTAGATCCGCCGTATATGTTGCCGAGTATGAGGTTGAACCTTGAGTTCACGGCGAGCTGCACGTTGAAGAACGGCAGCATGTGGAATCCTGTCTGCGTCTGGTCACCCTTCCACGTAGCGATGTCGCTGTAGTTGAGGTTTGGATACTTGTTGGCTCCCCAATAGTGGAGCATGCTTACGCCCACCTCCACGCGCAAGTTCTTCAGCGGCTGGTAGCTCACGGTAGGCTGCAGTCGGTAGCCCGGCAGCGTGTATCCCTTCGTGAGGTAGCCCTTGTACTCGTTGTCGCGGAAGAAGCAGAGCGCGTCGAAGTTGAGACGCAGTTCGCCGCAGGCAGCCGTGTCGATGCGGTGGTCTGTCTCGAACAGCAGCGAGTCGATACGTGCGCCGGTCTGCGCTCCGGCGTTTGTATAAGCCAGCAATGCGAGAGCCACGGCTACGAGTCTTGATAAACGTTTCATCAGTTCTTGTTTCGGTTTTTTATTTATTCTGTCTACATTTATTTATAACAATGCCTACGGCAAGAATGCCGTAGGCTCCTATTTACTCCTTTCCGAGTTTCTTTCTAAGCTGTTCGAGCGTGAGTCCGGTAGCCGTAACCCTTCCTTTCTCTATAACGATATTGTCGGGGAGGTTAGACATGCCGAGTCGGTTGTAGACATCTCCGTCCACAGCCTTGCCGTCGCATACGGTAGGTATGTCGTCCATATCTCTCTGTCGCAGCGCTGTGCGGCATAAGGAGCGCGAGTAGTCGAGACAGACGCCGAGCACCTTCATTTTGCTGCCCTTCTCCTTCTGAATCTGCGCTACGGTCTGCAGCATCGACACGCTGTTATAGTTCCACGTTGCCCACGCTATGACGACCGCCGTGTCTGCCTTTGCGAGCATGGCGTTGTTCACTTGCTTGCCGTTGATGTCGTAAGCTGCGAACTTCGGCACGCTGCTGTTGTGGGCTATGGGCGTGTGGTTGCGCACGGTCTGCTGCAGCGTCTTCAGCGCGTTGTTCTTGGGCTGACTCTCTATCATCTTATCGATAAGGAGTCGCGCTGTAGCGAAGTCGGGGTTGTCTTTCTGCAGGAAGAAGTTGCGCACTACGTAGATGCTTACTATCGATTCGGGATGGTCTTCCACGAACTGCTTCGCGTACTTCTGTATCTCTGCCGGCGAAGCGTTTGCAATCTGTTCGCGCAGCTGGTTCATCAGTTCGTTGGCCTTTGTTCCCTTCACGGTCATCTCCTTCAGATGCGAGGCGTCGCCCTTTATGTCTACGCTCTTTCCTGGCGCTGCGAAGACGGGTTGCTCCGTGAAGTTTGGGAACACAATCATGAGCGTCATCTCCTTATTACACTCCACCTTATACGTAAAGCGTCCTGCCTGCACCTTGATGGTGTCTACTCCGCCGAGACTTCCGTCCGGGCTGTATACATAAAACTCGCCCTGATTAAGGTTCAGGAGCCTTCCGTCTATCTTGAAGTGACGTTTGTCGGTTCCACATGACACCATAATCAGGGCGAGTAATGTAGCTATAATAGTTTTTCTCATTTTAGAAAAAAGAGTTTTTTAATAGAGGGTGTGCTGGTGGCTACGGCAGGAATGCCGTAGCCTCCTACGTTTTGTATTGTAGCTATATTGTTTTGCCACACCCTCTATCAAATATCTGTCAACACCCTTTGTCGGGGTATATTAAGTCTTACTTGAGAAGCGAGAGCTCCAAGTCCTGCTCAGCGTACTGCTTCAGAGACGGATCCTTCTGGAGAGCCTCCTTGAGGTAAGAGTTAGCAGCGAACTTGTTGCCACGACGAGCAGCCACGATAGCGTGGAGGTAGTCGGTCATAGCGTTCGGGTTCTCCACCTTGTCGAGAGTCTTCGAAGCAGCGTCGTAGTTCTTGTTCATGATCTGAGCAAGAGCAGCTGTGTTGGTGTTCTGCTTGCCGAAGTCCTTCTCAGCCTGAGCGTAGTTGCCCTTAGCGATGTTGAGTGCGCCGAGAGCCGACTGTACGTTCTCTGAGCCAGAAGCCTTAGCGATGAGACGCTCTGCGCCCTGAACGTCGCCCTCTGCGAGTGCGAGCATACCGAGGTTAGCCTGAGCCTCAGGAGCGGCAGCGCCGAGTGATGTAGCCTTGAGAGCGTACTGCTTAGCAGCCTCCTTGTCGCCCTTAGCGAGAGCGATAGCAGCGAGGTTGTTGTAAGCGCGGTAGTCGTTCGGGTAAACCTCTGTAGTCTTCTTGTAGATAGCCTCCTGCTTAGCCTGCGAATCCTCGAGAGTAGCAGAGTAGAGAAGTTCGTCAACGCTCAGCTTTGTAGCATCTGCGCTGTACTGCTCCTTGATCTGGTCGTCGCTGCGTCCGATTGTCTCATAGTTGATGATGAGGCGTGAGCGGCGGAGCTCAGGGAGGATACCGTTAGCGAGTTCCTGGAAGCCAGCCGACATGTTGCGGATCTGCTGTTCGCGCTCCTGCGGGTCGGTGTACATAGAGAGTACGCGGAGGATAACCTCCTTGTCCTGCAGGTTAGAAGCTGCAACGAGCTTCTGGAAGCCGTCCCAGTCCTGAGCTGTATAGTGAGCGTCGATGTTAGCGTTCACCTTTGTCTTCTTCAATGTGTTCTTAACGTACTTCTCCGACTCGTTCTGGCGGTTGCCTGCGAGCTTGTCGTTGAACTTAACGCCGCCGTCAGGAGAAGCGTAAGCCTGAATCTCGACGTTCTCTACGTTGTAGCCTTCCTTGTCGGCGTTGATCTTCTTGAGCATCTCTACGAACTCCTTAACAGAGTTGTTCTTGAGCTCGCTCTTGCGGATGTTAGCCTGGTTGATGAGGAACTTGATGTTAGCCTCCTGCTTCTGAGCGTTTACGCGCTGGAAAGCGTCGGGAGCGATGCATCCGGTCTCAGATGTAACGGTATTCTTGTAGAGTTCAGATGTAGCGATAACGCCGTCAGCTACCTTCACTGAAGGTACGTTGAACTGCTTCTTGCCGATGCGTGCGTCGAATGCGAGGTACATCTCGCTCTTCTGCATCTCAGGAACGTACTTGAAGTTGGTCTTCATTGTGTAGCGTCCGCCTACCTTGTAAGAGATAGTCTGGTCGTTGCCCATCACCTTCTCGCCCTGGAATGTAGCGCTCTGGCCCTTAGCTACCTGACCATTGCCGTAGTGGAGCTCCGGAGTAACAGTAACGACAGCCTTCTTCTTCATGTACTTCTCTGGGAAAGTACCATTAACAGTAGCCGGCACTTCGCCTGCTGTTGTCTCGAGTGGGTTAGGGATTACTGTGAAGTTGTCCGCTGAGAGCGGTCCAAGCTTCGAACAAGATGTCATGAACAGCACTGAAGCTGCTGATAACAAAAGAAGATTCTTTTTCTGCATAACTTTATGAAAAAATATTAATTGTTTTATTCTATTAGTGTTCATACATACACGCTCGATGCGTGTACTTATATTAAATAAGCATTACAAAGTTAATCACTAAAATCAGAGTCGCAAAAGACGAGGGGTTATTATTATGTTTAATTAACCATACATGTGTTAATCTTACAGATAATAACAATATTTGGGGCAAAACCAACAATCCGCAAACAAAAAAAGACAACAGATGTAGTGTCTGTTGTCTTTGTGTATTGTTGCTGATAGTTTTGTCTCGGCTTAGTTGAGAGCTGCTGTGAGCTCTGCGCCTGCCTTGAACTTAGCTACCTTCTTAGCTGCGATCTGAATCTTCTCGCCTGTGCGGAGGTTCATGCCCTCGCGTGCCGGACGCTCGTTAACGCTGAATGTGCCGAAGCCGATGAGCTGTACCTTATCGCCCTCTACGAGAGCTGTCTTGATAGCCTCTACTGCAGCCTCGAGAGCCTTCTTTGCGTCTGCCTTGCTGAGCTCAGCACCTACTGCTATCTTCTCTACCAATTCTGTCTTGTTCATAATTTTCTATATTTTATTTGTTTATAAATGTTAGTTTCTTTTGTTGTTAACCAATAAAAATTGCGTAACTCACACAATTCCAATGACAAATTTAGGTTATTCCTTCCATAAATCAAACAAAAAACAGAAAAAAGTGCATAATTAATTGAAAAAAAAGGCGCCGAGAGCCTGTTTTATGCCTATTTACGTGGATTTTTCGTAATTTTGCCGCCGTAATTTCTGTGTTTTACAAATATATTAATGTGATATGAATAATATTCCGACTATAACGAAAAACCTTCTGATAATAAACGTTGCGGTGTTCGTTGCCACGTATTTGTTCAGAAGTTTTGGCGTAGACCTGAATAATGTTCTGGGTCTGCACTTCTTCCTCGCACCCGACTTCCACATCTACCAGCTCTTCACGTACATGTTTGCGCACGGAGGCTTCAGCCACATCTTCTTCAACATGTTTGCGCTGTGGATGTTTGGCTGTATCGTTGAGCGCACATGGGGGCCGAAGAAGTTTCTTTTCTACTATATCGTGTGCGGTGTGGGTGCTGGTCTGTTCCAGGAGCTGGCACAGTACGCGCAGTTCTACCTGCTGGCGAGCGAGCAGCTTAACAACTTCTCGATAGGCAAGACGATGCTCGTGGCTAACGCCTCGTTCCTCAATATGTGGACAACGGTTGGCGCTTCTGGCGCCGTCTACGGCATTCTGCTTGCCTTCGGCATGCTCTATCCCGAGGAGCGCATCTTCATATTCCCGCTGCCTGTACCTATCAAGGCAAAGTGGTTCGTTGTGGGCTATGCTGCGATAGAGCTGTTCATGGCATTCTCTACGACGGGCGACGGAGTGGCTCATCTGGCCCACTTGGGCGGCATGGTGTTCGGCTTCTTCCTCATACGCTACTGGCGACGCCATCCCGACATTCGCTACAGCCGTCGCAGCGGACAGCAGTTCTTCGACTCGATGCGTGCCTCGTGGGAGCGCCGCACCGGACGCAAGGACAACGGACCCGTGCGCGGCGGAGGCAATGCCGGCAGACCCGAGAACGACTGGGACTACAACGCTCGCCGCAAGGCTGAGCAGGAGCGCGTTGACGAGATTCTCGACAAGATACGCCGCAACGGATACGAATCGCTCACGCGTGAGGAGAAGCAGCAGCTCTTCGACGCAAGCAACCGAAAGTAAACTACACATTACTTCTGAACTGAAATTGAAAAATATAAAATCTGTAATACTTCGCATCGTGGCAGCGTTCAACGTAGTCACGGTGCTTTTTATGTTGGCTGTAGGCTACAGCGATAGGGTAGACCCTGTGTCTCATCCGCTCGTGGCTAACGTCGGACTGCTTTTCCCCGTGTTCCTCGTGCTCAATATGGCGTTCCTCGTGTTCTGGCTGGTGTTCTGCAAGCGTGGAGCGCTGATAGCGCTGGGCGGACTGGTGGTATGTTTCGGTCCGGTGCGCACTTATACGCCGCTTAACGTGCCGTCGTCGGCGCCGGAGGGGGCACTGAAGGTGATATCGTACAACGTCTATTGCTTCAAGATATGGACCGACTTCACTCAGTCGTCTGAGATTCTCGACTATCTCGTGCGCGAGGACGCCGATATCGTCTGCATGCAGGAGGGCGACTGCTACGGTCGGGTGCGCGAACTGGTAGACTCTGTTATGAACGCTCACTACGAGTACAGCGAGCAGCACGCGTCGGACGGTCCGGAGGGCGGCGACTTGATTCGCATCTACAGCAAACTGCCCATCGTGGGGCACGAGCGCATATCGGGCAAGGAGACGTATAACGCTATGGCTTACAAGGTGAAGACGGGCGAGCGCGACACTACGCTCGTCGTCGTGGCGCATCTGCAGACCACGGGCCTCTCGCCCGAGGATCGCACGCGCTTCAAGTCGATGCTGAAGGGCGACATGGAGGGCGAAGAACGCAAACAGGAGACGCGCCGCCTGTGGAGCATCCTGGGTGAGGCGTCGGCGAAGCGTGCGCCACAGGTTGACGCTGTGGCTGACTACGTGGCGAAGCATAAGGGACAGAGCATAATACTCGCCGGCGACTTCAACGATTCACCGATATCTTATGCTCACCGCCGACTGGCTTCCGAGCTCACCGACTGCTACATAGCGTCGGCTAACGGTCCGGGCATCTCGTATCATTACAACTGCTTCTACGTGCGCATCGACAACATCATGTGCTCTGAGCACTGGACGCCCTACGAGTGTCGTGTGGACAACACGATAAAGAAATCGGATCATTATCCGATTGTCTGCAAACTCAGTCGAGTTGAGAATTGAAAGTTGAGAGTTTGTTCAGTTGAGAATTGAGAGTTTTGGTCGAAGCCTCTTGTCTTATATTTGTGCGGCGTTTTAGCGCCCGTTTTCACCTTATATATTATAAAAATCTTTAAAAAACCGCCCGATTTTCCCCTAATTAAACCCTTAAACCTTTGCAAAACAAAGAAATAAAGCTATAAATTTCGGTTTAACTGAAAAAATCTGTAACTTTGCACGCTATCTGTACACATACACAGCGAAAAAATAATAATAACAAAAAAATAAATCAAAAAAATGCAGAACAAAGGTATTGTAATTGTAACAGCCGTCCTTTTGACGCTTGCAAGTATCTTCTATCTCTCGTTCTCGGCTGCCACAAAATACTATGACAGCCAGGCTGCGAAGATAAAGGATCCTATCGCACAGCAGGACTACAAGGACTCCGTGAAGTATCTTGGCATCTACTCTTATCAGAAGTGTCTCGAAACACAGATCGGTCTCGGTCTTGACCTCAAAGGCGGTATGAACGTCATCCTCGAAGTGAGCGTTCCCGACGTACTCGAGAACCTCGCCGACCATAAGGTAGACGGAGCTTTCGTAAAGTCGATGAAAGAGGCTCGCGCAGAGCACGAGGTGTCGCAGAGCGACTTCATCACACTCTTCATCAACGCTTTCAAGAAGAATGCTCCGGGACGCCATCTCTCAGAGATCTTCGCTACACAGCAGCTCCAGGGCAAGGTTTCGCCCAACTCTTCTGACAAGGACGTAGAGAAGGTGCTCCGCACAGAAGTGCAGGCAGCCATCGACAACTCGTTCCTCGTAGTGCGTACACGTATCGACAAGTTCGGCGTCGTACAGCCTAACATCCAGAAGCTCGAGGGTCAGCAGGGCCGCATCATGGTAGAAATGCCGGGTATCAACGAGCCGGAGCGCGTGCGTAAGCTCCTCCAGGGTAGTGCAAACCTTGAGTTCTGGGAGACATACAACTCAGACGAAATCATCCCTTACCTCTCACAGCTCAACCAGCGCGAGGCTAACCACCGCTCTGGCGCCAAGGAGGAAGTAGCCGATTCGGCAGCTAACGACACAGCAGCCGTAGCAGCAGTCGAGAAGGCAGAAGCAAAGGCTCAGGCAAAGGCAGCTTTCAAGACAAAGAAGAACGCTAAGGCAGACGACGCAGCCTCTATGGCTGAGGCTAAGAAGCAGAACCCGCTTTTCTCTATCTTCCAGCCCTCGGGCAACGGTGCGCTCAGCCTCGTAGGCTACGCTTCGGCACGCGACACAGCAGAGGTAAACAAGATTATCTACTCGGCTCTCGCCAAGCAGATTCTCCCTGCCGACTGCCGTCTCCTCTGGAGCGCTAAGCCGGCTGACGGTATCCAGGCTAAGAACATCTACGAGCTCCACGCCATTAAGGTGACAACCACCAACGGACGCGCTCCTATCGAGGGCGACGTAGTGACAGACGCTAAGGACCAGTTCAACAACCTCACAGGCTCGCCTGAGGTATCAATGACAATGAACTCTGACGGCGCACGCCGCTGGGCAGCCCTCACAAAGGCTAACGTAGGCAAGGCAATCGCCATCGTGCTCGACGGTACAGTCTACTCTGCTCCGCGCGTAAACGGCGAGATCTCTGGCGGTCAGTCGTCTATCTCTGGCAACTTCACAATCGAAGATACAAAGGACTTGGCTAACACTCTTAAGTCTGGTCGTATGCCGGCTCCGGCACACATCGTTCAGGAGGAAGTAGTAGGTCCGACACTCGGTGCACAGTCAATCCAGCAGGGCTTCATCTCGTTCATCTTCGCCTTCATCATCTTGATGATCTACATGGTAGTGATGTACGACTTCATCCCGGGTATGGTAGCTAACGGCGCCCTCCTCCTCAACCTCTTCTTCACCATGGGTATCATGGCATCGTTCCAGGCAGCACTCACAATGCCAGGTATCGCCGGTATCGTGCTCGCCCTCGGTATGGCTGTAGACGCCAACGTGCTTATCTACGAGCGCACCAAGGAGGAACTCAAGAAGGGTCTCGGCACAAAGCAGGCACTCTCGCTCGGCTACAGCAATGCCTTCTCAGCCATCTTCGACTCTAACTTGACATCAATCATCACAGGTATCATCCTCTACGTGTTCGGTACAGGCCCAATCCGCGGCTTCGCTACCACACTTATCATCGGTATCTGCTGCTCGTTCTTCACCGCAGTGTTCCTCACACGCCTCGTTTACGAGAACCGTCTGAAGCACGACAAGTGGACAAAGCAGAACTTCTCTACACGCGTGTCACGTAACTTTATGGCAAACAAGAACTTCGCGTTCATGTCGTCATACAAGACATCGTTCACAGTGTTCGGCATCGTAATCCTCATCATGCTCGGCAGCTTCTTCGTACGCGGTTTGAGCAAGGGTATCGACTTCACCGGTGGTCGCAACTACGTAGTAGTGCTCGAGAAGCAGACAGAGCCTGAGCAGGTGAAGGAAGCTCTCGTACCGCTCTTCAAGGGTGCAACCGTTAATGCTCTCGCACTCGGTACAGACGGCAAGACAATCCGTATCTCTACCAACTACAAGATCGAGTCGAACAACCCCGCCATCGACAACGAGGTAGAGGACATTCTCTACAAGGGTCTCCACGGCGCAGGTCTCGTAACTCAGGGCAGCGTTGAGGCATTCAAGAACCCTGACGTACGCGCAGGCGGCTCTATCGTATCGTCTACAAAGGTAGGTCCGGCAGTGGCTAAGGACATCACACACGGCGCTATCATCAGCGTGCTCTTCGCCCTCGCAGCCATCTTCCTCTACATCCTCGTACGTTTCCGCAACGTAGCGTTCTCAGTAGGCTCTACAGTAGCCCTCGCCGTAGACGCAACAATGGTTATCGGATTCTTCTCACTCCTCTGGGACGTAGTGCCGTTCTCACTCGAGATCGACCAGACCTTCATCGGTGCTATCCTTACCGTTATCGGTTACTCTATTAACGATAAGGTGGTTGTGTTCGACCGTATCCGCGAGAACCTCACACTCCACAAGAAGATGGATCTGCAGGAGCTCTTCAACAAGTCGCTGAACGAGACCCTCGCACGTACTATCAATACATCGTTCTCAACACTCATCGTGCTGCTCTGTATCTTCTGCTTCGGCGGTGAGAGCACTCGCAGCTTCTCGTTCGCAATGTTGCTCGGTGTAATCTTCGGTACACTTTCTTCTATCTTCATGGCTGCTCCGGTAGCTTACCTCACACTCGGTCGCAAGATCAAGCACGAAGAGGCTGCTCTCGAAGCCGTAGAGGTTAAATAAGTAGACAATTAGTTAATATACTAATATACAAGCGTGGCGCTCATACAGAGTGCCACGCTTTTTTGAAATTGTTATAAGTGGTTATTGGTTATATTTATGGTTAATTAATCTAAATACAAGCTATCCAATTCTTTCCAATACTTGCAAAATTGGAAAGAATTGGATAGCTTTTTGTTAATATAAAATAAGTTAGGCTGCATCTCAACAATAAAAACAAGCAAGCTTGGAAGATTTTATTATCAACAAAATCGTGTATTGCTTCGATTTTCAGTAACTTTGCATCCGAAAATATAAAAACATAATATAATGGAAGAGAACAAGTTCAAACGCACCACCGTGACAGCGGCTTTGCCCTACGCCAACGGTGGAGTACACATCGGCCACTTGGCTGGCGTGTATGTGCCTGCAGACATCTACGTGCGCTATCTGCGCCTGAAGAAGCAGGAAGTGATGTTCATCGGCGGTAGCGACGAGCACGGTGTGCCCGTAACAATCCGCGCACGCAAGGAAGGCATCACGGTTCAGGAGGTGGTAGACCGCTATCACAACCTTATCAAGAAGTCGTTCGAAGACTTCGGCATTTCGTTCGACATCTACAGCCGTACTACATCGAAGATTCACCATAAGTTCGCAAGCGACTTCTTCCGCACGCTCTACGACAAGCACGAGCTCGTAGAGAAGACAGAAGAGCAGTTCTGCGACGAGGTGACTGGCGAGTTCCTCACCGACCGCAACATCGTCGGCACATGTCCGCGCTGCGGCGCTGAAGGCGCTTACGGCGACCAGTGCGAGAAGTGTGGCGCCACACTCTCACCAGAGGAGCTTATCAACCCTACAAACAAGAACAACCCGGGTCACGGACTCGTGAAGAAAGCCACTAAGAACTGGTACTTGCCGCTCAACAAGTGGCAGGATTGGCTGAAGCAGTGGATTCTGGAAGACCACAAGGAGTGGCGTCCGAACGTATACGGACAGTGCAAGTCGTGGCTCGACATGGACCTTCAGCCGCGCGCTATGACACGCGACCTCGACTGGGGTATCCCCGTACCGGTAGAAGGCGCAGAAGGCAAGGTGCTCTACGTGTGGTTTGACGCACCTATCGGCTACATCTCTAACACCAAGGAGCTTTGCGACGCACAGCCCGAGAAGTGGGGACCGTGGCAGAAGTGGTGGCAGGACCCCACATCGCGCCTCATCCACTTCATCGGCAAGGACAACATCGTCTTCCACTGCATCGTCTTCCCGACCATGCTGAAGGCTCACGGCGACTATATCCTGCCCGACAACGTGCCCTCTAACGAGTTCCTCAACCTCGAGAATGACAAGATTTCTACATCGCGCAACTGGGCTGTATGGCTCCACGAGTATCTCGTCGACTTCCCCGGCAAGCAGGACGTGCTGCGCTATGTGCTCACGGCAAATGCGCCTGAGACAAAGGACAACAACTTCACATGGAAGGACTTCCAGGACCGCAACAACAACGAGCTGGTGGCTGTTTACGGCAACTTCGTCAACCGCGCCCTGCAGCTCACAAAGAAGTATTTCAACGGCGTAGTGCCCGAGTGCGGCGAGCTTCAGGAGGTAGACCTCAAGGCTATCGAGGAGTTCAAGGACGTGAAGCAGAAGGTGGAGGCATTGCTCGACACATTCAAGTTCCGCGACGCACAGAAGGAGGCTATGAACCTCGCACGCATCGGCAACAAGTATATCACCGACTGCGAGCCGTGGCACGTGGCAAAGACCGATATGGAGCGCGTAAAGACTATCCTTTACCTCTCTCTGCAGCTCGTGGCTAACCTCGAGATTGCTTTCGAGCCGTTCCTGCCGTTCAGCTCGGCACGTCTGCGCGAGATGCTCAACATTACCGACACCGACTGGGCTCAGCTCGGCTCTACAGAGCTGCTCAAGCCGGGTCATCAGCTCGGCACACCGGCTCTGCTCTTCGAGAAGATTGAGGACGAGGCTATCGAGGCTCAGCTCAAGAAGCTGGAGGACACAAAGAAGGCTAACGAGGCTGCCAACTATGTGGCTGCACCTGTCAAGGAGAACGTTGACTTCGACACATTCGAGAAGCTCGACATCCGTGTTGGTCATATCAAGGACTGCCAGAAGGTAAAGAAGTCGAAGAAGCTCCTGCAGTTCACTATCGACGACGGTTCTGGCGTAGACCGCACCATCCTTTCGGGCATCGCGGCTTACTACGAGCCTGAGCAGCTCATCGGCAAGGATGTGCTCTTCGTAGCCAACTTCGCTCCGCGCAAGATGATGGGCATCGAGAGCCAGGGTATGATTCTCTCTGCCGTCAACTTCGACGGAACACTCAACGTAACCACCGTGAATGGCAACGTTAAGCCTGGTTCGCAGGTAGGATAATTATTTCTTATATAATCGTAGCGGAGGTCTCTGGCCTCCGCAGCAGTCAACGACACAAACTAAAAAGAAGTGTTCTCTTCAACTGCTGCGGAGGCCGGAGACCTCCGCTACTGTTTTGTTGTATACCCTATTATGTTTTGTTTATAATAGAGTATGTTTTTCTTTATTATTTAGTTGGCAGAAATCAGTAAGCGCCGAGTCCGTTCACTATTCGTGTTATGCCTTCGTTGAGCAGTTCGCTGGTGCAAGCCATGTTGATGCGTATGAACGCCGCGCCTTCAGCGCCGTACATGCTGCCCGCATTCACCCACACTTTATTCTCGTGCATAAGCATCTCCTCTATTTCGTCCGACGGGATATGCAGTTGCGTGCAGTCAATCCACGCCAGATACGTGCCCTCCATGCGCATCACCTTGCACTTGGGCAGTTCGCGAGCGAAGCGTTCCAGCAGCAAGTCGTAGTTGGCGGAGATGTATTTGCGCAGCTGCGTGAGCCATTCGTAGCCCTCGTCGCTGTAAGCAGCCTGCAGAGCAATCACGCCGAACGGGTTCACGTCGCACACCTCGTTGATGTTTATGGCGCGGTCGATGCGGTTGCGCACCTCAGCGTCGCGGCAAACGATGTTCGCAATCTGCAGTCCGGCGGTGTTGAACGCCTTCGACGGCGAGCAGCAGGTTATCGAATCGCGGCTGAGTTCGTCGGGCAGCGAACCGAACGGCACGTACTCGTTGTCGTAGAGCGTCAGTTCGCAGTGTATCTCGTCCGACACCACGCGCACGCCATACTTGCGGCAAAGCTCCGCCACGCGTGTCAGTTCGTCGCGCGTCCACACGCGTCCGCCCGGATTGTGCGGGTTGCAGAGCAGCATCAGTCGTGCGCGTTCGTGCTTGAGCTTGCGTTCGAGGTCGTCGAAGTCGATTTCGTAGCGCAGTTCCTCCTTATTATATATAAGCGAGTTGGATACCATCTCGCATCCGTTGTTGCGTATTGAGGAGAAGAAGCAGTTGTACACCGGTCCCTGCACTATCACCTGGTCGCCGGGCAGCGTGAGCGCCTTGATAACCGCCGACACAGCCGGCACCACGCCCGACGTGTAGATGATATGCTCGCGGTTGATGTGCCATGCGTGACGTTTATCAAACCAGCGGCACACCGCCTCGTAGTACGCCTCCGGCACACGTGTGTAGCCGAAGATGCCGTGCGCCACGCGTCGCTGCAAGGCTTCGGTGATGCCAGGGAAAGTCTCGAAGTCCATATCCGCCACCCACAGCGGAATGATGTCAGCCTCTGGCGCCGAATCCCATTTGTACGAGTCGGTGCCGCGTCGGTCGGTGGGTCTTGAAAAGTCGTATTCCATAGCTTACGTCTTTTGTTTTATGTTTATAGACAAACGATGTTTAGTTTATAGACCATTGTTATTGGGTCTATAAACAATCTGTTTTGTGGCTAAGCCCGCGTGAGAATCTCGCAGTCGGCAGGCTTTTTGATATTCTCGTCGAGTATTATCTCGCCGATGCTGTCAGCCACGATGCGTCCCGACGCAGGGTTCTTTATGCTCTTTATATGTCCGCGTATGTCAGCCTGCACGGTAGAATACTCGAATGCGCGGTCGCATTCGGCGTCGAACGTGCAGTTCTCCAGCACCAGATCCTTGGCGTAGCAGAGCGGCTGTTCGCCCGATATATGGCAGTTGACGAGTCGCAGTCCGCGCGAGTGCCATCCGAGGAATTCTCCGTTCAGCTCCGAGTCGTACACAGTCACGTTGTCCACCTCCCAGAACGAGTCCTTCGTGTCTATCTTCGCATTGCGAATCTCTATGTCGCGCGAGTACTGGAAGACGTACTTTGCGTCCGACACCAGTCCGTCCACCTTCACGTTGCGGCAGTGCATGAACGGGTACGTACCCTCGTGCAGCACCACGTTCTCCAGCTTCAGTCCGTCGATGCCCCAGAACGTCTCGTCGGCATCGTTGATGGTTACATTCTTCAGCGACAGATTCTTCATCTCGCGGAAGAACTTCGGACCGTTTATCACGCAGTCCTCCATGTGCATATCGTCCGAGTACCATATCGCCGAGCGCGAGCCCGGAGCGAAATAGCAGTTGCGTATGTCCGATCCCTTCACGTGCCACAGCGGGTACTTGCCCTCGAAGTAGCAGTTGCGGCAAACGATGTTGCTGCACTCCTTTACGCCCGATTCGCCGAAGGTGATGCGCACGTGGTCGAGCTCCACGTTGTGTATCTCGAAGAGCGGACGCTCTCCGCCGAAAACCTTGTTACTGATCTTTTCCATAATGATTGCATGAAGTTTGAATGTTCCAGAATTTGAGTTTCACTAAGAATATAAAGCCTCTGAAGCACAGTTCGATACACATAGCTATCCACACGCCGCGCAGTCCCATCGACGGCGCCAGCAGAGCGGCGAGCGATATGCGCACGCCCCATATCGAGACGAGGTTCATGATGCTCGGCACGAGCGTCTTTGCGGCGCCCACGAACACGCCGTAGCTCACGATGGCAGCGGCGAACATAGGCTCGGCGAACGCTTCTATGCGCAGCACCTCCACGCCCAGACGGCGCACCTCCTCAGCCGGCGTCATCATAGCCATTGCTACGGGCGCTCCGACATACATCACCACGCCCATCACAGCCATCACCGTCACGCCCAAGCCCACCGACAGCCACGCAAAGCGCTTCATCAGTTCGTGCCTGCCGGCTCCGATGCTCTGTCCGACGAGCGTCGTAGCAGCATCGGCGATGCCGTAGCCCGGCATGTAGCAGAGACTCTCCACGATTACGCCGAACGAGTTGGCGGCGATGGCGAACGTGCCCAGCGGCGCAATGATAATGGTCGTCATCACGTAAGCCGAGCACATGATGGTCTGCTGCAATCCCATAGGCAGACTGATGTGCAGCGCGCGCTTCACCACGCCCCACGTAGGCAGAAAGCGCCCCGTGTCGATGCGCAGCGACAGCTCTTTGGAGCGGAAACAGAGAATGTACATCGTGATCGACGCAGCCACCAGCTCAGCCGACACGGTGCCTATCGCCGCACCCACTACGCCCATGCCCATGCCCGGTATAGTCACTTCTGCGCCAAACAGTTGCATGGGTCGGGTGGGGAAGATGAGGAAGAAGTTGAACACCACGTCGAGCGACATCATCACCACGCTCATCACGCTCGGCACAACCATATTGCCCGAACTCCTAAGCATGCCGGCGCCGAATATCGAGAACTGGAATATGGGCAGAGCCGTAGCCACGATGGCTAAGTAAGCCGAAGCCGTGGGCGTGATGTCGCTGCCACCGCCCAGCCACACGGGCAGGAACGGACTCACCGCCAGCGACACCAAGCCTATGAGCGCGCTCACCACGAGCACCGACATTATGCCCTGTCTGAGCGTGTTGCGAGCCCGCCGAGGGTCGTTGGAGCCCAACTGATGGCTCACCTGAACGTAGAATCCGGCTGCCGACGCCGAGCAGATGCTGCCCAGCAGCCACATCGTCGTCTCCATCAGTCCGATGGAAGCCGACGCCTGCGCGCCCATGCTGCCCACCATCGACGCGTCGATGTACTGCATCATCGTCGTCGTGAGCTGCGCCAGAATAGCCGGCGTGGCGAGAAACATCACGAGTCGCGCCTGCTCGCCGAGCGTCATAGGCTTGCCCTGACGTATCATCGAGAGTAACGCGTCTTTCTTCTTGTCTGATTTCATATATGAATTCTGTGTGTGTATATATACCTATTGAACTGTCTCAGTTTGCTGATATCGCTTTGCGAAGTTACTACAAATTTTCATAATACACAACGCCCTTCGTCGCTTATCCGTAATATGTATACCGAAAAAGGGAAAAAGGGTAATTTTGCGTTAAAACCTAATACTTTATGCGTTTTTATTTCGCTCTCTCGAAAAATAGCCGTACCTTTGCACCCGATAACAAAACATGTATAACCCTGTGGAAGAATTTGGCTGCTTGCAACCACACAAAAAAATGCTAAAACTGCAACGCTAACCGCGAATGTAAGAACGCGAAACGTAAAAGGATAACGACGGTTAGACAGCGGTAATTTGGTGTTTTTCCACTTATTTAAATTTAAAAATTGGAAAAATGAATTATCTTTTTTCTTCAGAATCAGTTTCAGAAGGCCATCCAGACAAAGTGGCCGACCAGATTTCAGACGCTTTAGTAGATCAGTTCCTCGCTTACGACGAAAACGCACACTGCGCCATCGAGTCGTTCGTGACAACCGGTCAGGTAGTAATCATGGGCGAGGTGCGCTCTGAAGCCTACATCGACCTGCAGACCATCGCACGCAAGACCATCAACCAGATTGGCTACACAAAGTCAGAGTATCAGTTCGACGGCAACTCATGCGGTGTGCTCACAGCCATCCACGAGCAGTCGGACGATATCGACCGTGGTGTGAGCCGCGAAAAGGAGGAAGACCAGGGCGCCGGCGACCAGGGAATGATGTTCGGCTACGCCACCAACGAGACCGAGAACTACATGCCCGTAACGCTCGACATCGCACAGCTCATCATGCGCGTGCTCGCCGACATACGCAAGGAGGGCAAGCAGATGACATACCTGCGCCCCGACTCAAAGAGCCAGGTAACCGTTGAATACTCAGAGGAGGGCATACCGCAGCGCATCGACACCATCGTAGTGTCTACACAGCACGACGAGTTCGACACCGACGACGAGCGCATGCTCGCCAAGATCAAGGACGACGTGCTCAAAATACTCATGCCGCGCGTCAAGGCAGAGATACACAGCGAGAAGGTGCTCGCACTCTTCGGCGACGACATCAAGTACTTTGTCAACCCGACTGGCAAGTTCGTAATCGGAGGCCCCCACGGCGACACCGGTCTCACCGGTCGTAAGATTATCGTCGACACATACGGCGGCAAGGGCGCACACGGCGGCGGAGCCTTCTCTGGCAAAGACCCCTCTAAGGTAGACCGCTCGGCAGCATACGCAGCACGCCACATCGCAAAGAACATGGTAGCGGCAGGCGTTGCCGACGAGATGCTCGTGCAGGTGAGCTACGCCATCGGCGTCGCTGAGCCGGTGAACATCTACGTCAACACATACGGACGCAGCCGCGTGCAGATGAGCGACGGCGAGATTGCAAAGAAGATTGAGAAGCTCTTCGACCTCCGTCCGAAGGCAATCGAGAAGAATCTCAAGCTGCGCCAGCCTATCTATCGCGAGACTGCTGCCTACGGACACATGGGCCGCAAGAACGAGGTAGTGAAGAAGACCTTCACATCGCGCTATCACGAGACAAAGGAGATGGAGGTGGAGCTCTTCACATGGGAGAAACTCGACCGCGTAGACGATATCCGCAAGGAATTCGGACTCTAAAGAATGTTGAATGTTGAGGTGGTGAGGTGGTGAGATGTTGTTGTGTTGAGATGGTGACATTACCTTCTATAGGTATAGACAAATCTCACCATCTCACCACAACAACACCTCAACATAGAAATACAAAGAAATGATTACAACCGACTCCATACATACAGAGGAGATAGTTCTTGGCGCCGACGGACTGCCCGTCGGCGCCAAGCCCGTATCCCAGCACCACCAGCTCACGCCGGCAGAAGTGCTGAGATGGCTGCCCAAGGACGCCACGCCTGCCCAGCAGGACTCCGCTATCCAGGCTCACATACGCCCGTCGGAGATAACATGGAGTCAGCAGCCCGACACGCTGCACCTGCCAGGACACACACGCGGACACTCGTGGCGCGACGTCAACCTGCCGCAATACTACCGCGAGTCGTACTTCACCGGCAAGCCGTTCTTCAACCCCGACCTCTTCGGCGGACGAATCGGCGTGGCTGGCGACCCCGTGCCCTACACCATAGCGCGCGACAACATCATCACACTGCTGCTCATCTTCTGCTTCTGCATAGCGCTCATAGCATACACCAAGTCGCGACGCTTCATACTGCGACAGGCAAAGGAGTTCTTCCGACCGCCCGTAAGCGAGAACATGACCGCCGTAACCGAGACATCCGAAGAGCTGCGCTTCCAGTTCTTCCTCGTGCTGCAGACGTGTCTGCTGCTGGGTCTGGTCTACTTCTTCTACACGCAGCTATACGTCGCCGACACGTTCGTCGTCGACCACTACCAGGTGATAGCCATATTCTCGCTCACCGTCTTCGCCTACATGACGCTCAAGACGTTGTTCTACTGGCTCGTGGGATGGGTGTTCTTCAACAAGCGCAACAACGAGTTCTGGATGAAGTCAAACCTCTTCTTCCTCGGAATGGAGGGCGTATGCCTCTTCCCCGTGGTGATGCTTCAGGCTTACTTCAAGATGCCGGTACAGACTACGCTCGTCTGCACATTCCTCGTGATAGCACTCTTCAAGTTGCTCTCCCTTTACAAGTCGTACATCATCTTTTTTAGGCACAGAGGCGGTTTTCTGCAAAATTTTTTGTACTTTTGCACGCTTGAACTAGCACCTCTCGCGGCGCTGATAGGCTCGCTGACAATGATTGCCAACTGCCTGAAAGTGAATTTCTAAGACAAAAGCGACCACACCCCCGAAAAATGATAAATATTTAAGCTTCAAGATATAAAAATGATAAAGAAGATTTTGATATCACAGCCTGAACCGTCAAGCGAAAAGTCGCCTTACTTCGACATCGCAAAGGACTTCGGCGTGGAACTCGTCTTTCGTCCGTTCATCAAAGTAGAAGGGCTCAGCCCAAAAGAATTCAGACAGCAGAAGATAGGTCTTCTCGACTTCACAGCGGTGGTGTTCACCTCGCGCCACGCTATCGACAACTACTTCAAACTCGCTAAGGAGATGCGAATCACTATCCCCGAGGACATGAAGTACTTCTGCGTAACAGAGACAATCGCACTCTACATACAGAAGTATGTGCAGTATCGCAAGCGCAAGGTGTTCTTCGGCAACACCGGCAAGCTCGACTCGCTCATCCCCACAATGGTGAAGCACAAGGGCGAGAAGTATCTCGTGCCAATGAGCAGCGTTCACAACGACGACGTAAAGCAGTTGCTCGACTCGAAGAAACTCAACCACACCGAGTGCGTCATGTACCGCACCGTGAGCAACGACTTCACCGAGGAAGAAGCAGCCAAGTTCGACTGCAACATGCTCGTCTTCTTCAGCCCTTCGGGCATCAAGGCGTTCACGAAGAACTTCCCCAGCTTCGAGCAGAACGACGTGCGCATCGCCACATTCGGACCGGCTACAGCCAAGGCTGTAACCGACGCCGGATACCGACTCGACCTCGAGGCTCCTACAAAGGAACACCCGTCGATGACAAGCGCCTTGCGCTACTATCTTGAGAATAATAAATAGGTTGAGATGGTGAGGTGGTGAGATGTTGACATGAGATGTTGTTGGGTTGTTATGGTGAGATGGTGACATTACCTTTTATTGGTATAGACAAATCTCAACATCTCAACATAACACCATTTCATCATCAAATCTCAACATCTCAACACCACAACATCTCAACATAACACCACCACCTTATGACATCATCACAACAGCTCCCAAAGAGTGAGCGCATAAACAGCAAGAAGCTCATCGACCGCCTCTTCAAAGGAGGCGGAGCAAAGTCGATGTCTGCCTTTCCGCTGCGTGTGGTGTTCATGACCGAGGATGGCGATGCACACGAACCGCTCGCACAGATGATGGTGAGTGTGCCGAAGCGTTTCTTCAAGCGCGCCGTAAAGCGCAACCTTGTGAAACGACTCGTACGCGAAGCCTACAGACGCAACAAGCAGGTGCTCATCGACACCCTCCAGACCGTAGAACAGCGCAAGACGCTTTCGCTCTGCTTCATCTGGACCGACCACAACCTGCGCAGCTACGAGGAAGTGGAGCGTAAGACAGCAAACCTGCTGCAGCGCATAGCAGAGAAGATTGGCAAGGACACTGCCGAAGAAGCCGAAAATGCAGAACAGTAATGAAAATCTCACGTTTGTTCTCGCGCTGCGCCCATTACATCTCTCGCGCACTGGTATGGCTCGCCATACTCCCCATACGCTTCTACCAGGTCTGCATCACGCCCTACACGCCGCCCTCCTGCCGCTTCACGCCGACATGCTCAGAGTATGCTCGCCAGGCACTGCAGAAACACGGCTTCTTCAAGGGCATGGCGCTCGCCATCTGGCGCATACTGCGCTGCAACCCGTGGGGAGGCTCAGGCTACGACCCCGTGCCCTAAAAAGCCCCTCCCAACCCTCCCCGTCGGGGAGGGCTTAGTTAGCAGCAATAAGTCCTCCAAGGCTTAGCAATAAGTCCTCAAAGGTAAATAGTCCTCCCCAAGGCTTAGAGAGGCCTAAAGAGGCTTAGAAAGGCTTAAACGCTCCCTAAAAATAGCAATCATCAAAAAAACAACAGCAATAATGACAAAGAATTTCGTTGAAGAACTGCGCTGGCGCGGTATGCTCGCGCAGATTATGCCCGGCACTGAGGAGTATCTCAATGCCAACATGGTGTCTGCGTATCTGGGCACCGACCCTACAGCCGACTCTCTCCACATCGGTCACCTCTGTGGCATCATGATGCTGCGCCATTTGCAGCGCTGCGGCCACAAGCCCTACCTGCTCGTAGGCGGTGCTACCGGTATGATTGGCGACCCCTCTGGCAAGAGCCAGGAGCGCAACCTGCTCGACGCTGCTACCCTCTACCACAACCAGGAGGCTATCAAGAAGCAGGTGTCTAAGTTCCTCGACTTCGACGGCACAGAGCCAAACAAGGCTGAGCTCGTCAACAACTACGACTGGATGAAGGACTTCACCTTCCTCGACTTCGCTCGCGAAGTGGGCAAGCACATCACCGTCAACTACATGATGGCGAAGGACAGCGTGCAGAAGCGTCTCAACGGCGAGGCTCGCGACGGTCTTTCGTTCACAGAGTTCACATACCAGCTGCTCCAGGGCTACGACTTCCTCTACCAGTACCAGAAGTACGGCGTGCGCCTGCAGCTCGGCGGCAACGACCAGTGGGGCAACATGACCACCGGCACAGAGCTTATCCACCGCACACTCGGCAACGACGCAGAATGTTACTGCCTCACTTGCCCGCTCATCACCAAGAGCGACGGCAAGAAGTTCGGCAAGACCGAGAGCGGCAACGTCTGGCTCGACCCGGCTCGCACCACTCCGTATGCTTTCTACCAGTTCTGGCTCAACGTGAGCGACGCAGAGGCTGAGAAGTACATCAAGATATTCACCGACCTCGACAAGGAAACCATCGACGCGCTCATAGCTGAGCACAACGAAGACCCTGGACGCCGCGTTCTGCAGAAGCGTCTGGCTGAGGAGGTGACAACAATGGTTCACTCTCGCGAGGACCTCGAGACCGCTCAGGAGGCTTCTAACATCCTCTTCGGAAAGGGTACAAAGGAGACTCTCCAGAAGTTCGACGAGGCTACGCTGCTCTCTATCTTCGAGGGCGTGCCCCACTTCCAGTTGCCGAAAGATCAGCTCGGACAGCCCGCTGTAGACCTCTTCACACGCGACGACGTGAAGATCTTCAACTCTAAGGGCGAGATGCGCAAGCTCGTGCAGGGCGGCGGCGTATCGCTCAACAAGGAGAAGCTCGGAGCGTTCGACCAGGTGGTTACTGCCGAAGACCTCATCGACGGCAAGTATCTGCTCGTGCAGCGCGGCAAGAAGAACTACTACCTCATCACAGTGAAGTAGTAGTTACGAAACAATGGTTAACGATATAAAATGTGGGGTAGGGCGACTCGTTCGCTCTACCCCATATATGTAAAAAAACAGCCGATTCGTTTGGCTGTTTTTACAAAAATGCGTATCTTTGCAGTCGCATTGTCCTATGGTGTAATGGTAGCACAACAGGTTTTGGTTCTGTTTGTGGTGGTTCGAATCCGCCTAGGACAACTTAAACGGAGACTCGAAAGAGCCTCCGTTTTTGTTTTTATTGCTACAAAATTACTTGAGCAATCCTGATAAAGGAAAAATTGTGGTGGTTCGAATCCGCCTAGGACAACTTAAACGGAGACTCGAAAGAGCCTCCGTTTTTGTTTTGTAGCAAAAAAATCTACCATATCTCCCAGCAGGCGTGTAACGCGTTGTGGGGTAGTGGGTTGAAGGCTGGCAGATAGAAGTTTTATCTACCAGCCATCTACCAGCCTGAGCAGTCATCTCCCAGCCTCTGCAGCCGTCTGTAAGCCTTCACACCAATCATCCTCCCATCTTGTCATTTTTAATGCGGCAGAGCTAACCAAACACGCTCTCTAATGACAATAAAAAGGGAGACCTTCCCAGGCCTCCCTTTCTAACTTGATTTTCTATTAGATTTTACCAAAATGATTTATATGCAATATTATATTAGTATATTGCCTTGTTTAGAATTCGTCGTCTTTGAACGGATTGTCTTTGTCCTCCTCGATCACGCCGAAACCATCTTTATCCTTGTCTCCTGAAGGAGTCCAACCAGACACTTCCATGATGCTTGTCGGCTCCATGTTTATGATTTCGATGGAAGGAGCTATATATTTCTTCTTCATAATTATCGTTTTTTTTTACTTGATAACCACTTTCTTGTTGTTGATGATGTAGACGCCCTTCGGCAGGTTGTCGGTGTTGCTGCTGTTCATGCGCATGCCGTTCACGTTGTATACGGCGTTTGCGTTATTTGCAGTCTCCTCAATCACCTTGATGCCGGTAGACGGACCGTCATTCTGTTCAACACGCATCTGCAGAGTCTCACCCGACGGAGTAGTCTCGCGCAACCATGTGCGGTAGCTCTTTATGTTCTTGTGCTCTACAGCTGTGTGAACCATGTCTCCAGAGCGATGCAGTATGTATGAGTCGGCAGGAACGACAATCGGGTTCGTGTACGAACCGTAGTGCGTCATACCGCTTGTAAACTTTATGTCCTCCTGCTGAAGGTTTGGCAATCCTTCGTAGATGATACCGGTCACGGTATATACGTAGCCATCGATGTACTTTGTCTTTTCGCCGCCTACATTATATGTTCTGTTTACAGCTGTCGGCTCCTTTGTCGGCTTGATGATGTACGGCACGTTCTTTTCGATATGAAGATTATTCTCAGCCTGCATATCGAAGTATATCCACTTGTCCTCCAGACGGTCGAATCTTGCAATCTTAGCATTTGCACCGAATGCCGCCTTCACCTGATCTGCAGTCATATCAACCGGCAGAATGAGCGAGTTCCACTTGCCAGTAGTGGTGAATGTGCGGTGGAACACCATTGTTGCTTTGGTGAGAGAGCGGTTGTCGTCGAGTGTTTCGTCCTCATCGAGCACGAGGAACTCCTCTGGGCAGTCGGTTGATGTGCCGTCCTCGTTAATGTTGCTTGTGAGAGCGATGCCGCCAATCTGCAAGGTGTTAGCCACCTTTACCAAATTAACCTGCTCAATCTTCAGCTTATTGAAAGGCTTTGTTGTTACGAGCGATACGTAGCCTTTTCCTCCAGTTCCGATTACATCAGCGCCGAGCACCTTCCAGTCGGTCAGTACCTCCTGCGGCTCCTCTGCATCGTCGAGATATGTTGAAACCTTGAGCACCTTTATAAGGTCTACGCCCAATCCGAGTGTGAGCTGGTTGGTTGCCAATACAATCTTCTGTCCCTGCTTGTTCTGTTCTGCTGCTGCAGCCCTCGTTACATTGTTCTGCTGCTGGTTTACTATCTTGCCGACGTTCACCATAACGGCAGCACCATTCAAATCCACTCCGAGCGGGAATGTCATGTATGTGTTCATGTCGTTGTCGATGAGGTTGCTTATGTTAGTCAAACCGCTGCCTATTGTAGCCACACTTGCAAAGTTTGTTTTTGCAAGGTCGATAGAAGCGTCTGTATTATCGACAGACACAATCTCTGCGCCGTAGAGAGCGTTGTTTGCAGCGTTCTCCATTGTCTCGTCGCTCACATAAGCATAGTAGACGTTGAGCTTATCGAGGTCTGCGCCGAGCACTCCGCTGCTGTAGAGTACTATTTCGTCGAAGTTGGTGCCAGCCGGCACGTCAATGCTGAGGCGTCCCTTCTCTGTCTTTTCAGAACCGATGAGACCAGCCGAGATACCGTTCCAGTGGGTTGTAACGCCACCTTCTACCTTATTGCCGTTCTTCAGAAGCTGTATGTTGTAGAACTTGAGAGCATCGGCAGAGAGTCCGGTTGCTGTAGAAGAAACAACGAAGCCCACCTTCATTTTGTGGTCTGTAGCGACGTTCTTAGCAAGATTAGAGCCGTCTACCGACTTTACGCCGATGATGCTCGTATTGGCCGCTATTTTGACGCCAGGATTGGTTGAAGCGAAGTCTGTCAGGTCAGATGTGAGAATTTTGTTAGCATTCTCTGTGCCACCGAAGATCTGAATCAGCGAACCGCCCTTATTGTCGCTCAGAATGTACTTGTCCGCTTCGTTCTTGTTGTTTACGAGCAGCGTTACGCCGTGCTCGGCAGAGTTATAGTATGGTGCGTAGTGTATTGTTGTAGTCTCGGTGCAACCGTCTGCTGCTGTAGCCATGAACGTATAGTCGCCCGGAACGTAGATGTTAGTCACCTTGCCTGTCTGTGCGTCGAGCGAGATGTTAGAGTCGTCAGGCTGCGAAACGATGTGCCATGTGATGTTGTTCACCTTATTGCTGTGCAGCAGCTGATACTCGTTCTCGCATCCGCAGACGTTGTGGCTTGCTGTAGCCTCGATAGGGCAGTGGTGAGTAGCCAAATCGGGAGCCATGCGCACAAAGGCGTAATAAAGTCTTTGATCAGCAGCCAATTTAGCATTAAGTCCTACTATTTCAAATTTTACGGCTGAGAAGTCAGAAGGCGCTTTCATTGTACTTTCAACCATTTTATTCTCAACTACACCAAGTTTTAAAACTGTAGAAGATATAAGAAAACTACCATCTTTGATTTCCTTACCATCCTTATTATAGAAGGTAAATTTTATACCACCACCTGCATCTAAATCTACAACAGAAAAAGTATTATATTTAAATCCTACTTCTGTACCTTTGGGGAATGCCTCATTTTTATCCTTACAATTGGCAATAACTTTGAGTGGTCTAGCACCAACCTCAACGAGATTCAATACATTCAACAGAGCCAAATCAAAACCATTTGTCAAATCCGCATCAATCACCTTACTATCTGTAAAGGCTCCTAAACCTGTCGATTTTGCATCCAATGTAAAATTTCCTCTATTGTAATCCAGAGCATACTTCGCAATACCATTATCCGGGTTGTTGGTAATAGTATACTCACGAGCCTTGCCTACAAATGCATACTTGATATTTATAGCATTACCCAACTTGGCATTAACTCCACACTGAACGAGCTTGATTTCATCGAAATTACCAGGAGCTTTAGCCATGTACAATTTGTTTACCTGATCTGAACCAGGGATTGTCAACAGCGACAGTCCAAGACCAGTGACAGACTTACCGGTAGAGATCGACTGGAGGTCGCCAACCGTTTCACCGTCCTTAAGAAACTGTATTTTGTAAAACTTTGCTAAATCGAGAGAAAGGATTCTTGCATCTGATTCTGCACAAATAACAAAACCAGCCTCTGTACCACCAGCATAATAATGCTGATTGTCCTTAACGCTGATAATAGGATTTGCTACTACGGTAGCTCCAACAAGCGCCGGAATCGTAGCATAATCATCTAAATCGTCGTTGCACAAGTTCTGAAGATCCTTCAAACCTGCAGCAACTGACACGCCTGCACCAACGCTGTTCACTGTACATCCGGGGCCTACGAGGGCTCTACGATTCTTAAGATAATTGGGAGCTGAAGGGTTTGTATCCTGATATACAAGTTTTTCTGTCTTGCCCTTCTCGATTGTGTTTGTAGCCATCGTTGGCAGTGTCATGAAGAATGCCGCTACGATGATACACATCTTGATTGTTAATGTCTTGAAACGCATTATGATTATGTTATAGTTACTAATATTGCACTTATCTTGTCCTTGGAAAATCAAATCATACAGAAATCGTTGTCCTAAAATCTTTTTACCTGGAACAATCTGTTTCTGGGTGCAAAGTTATCAAGCTTTTTCGAGCAACTGCGCGCATGGTAGCCTTATAGTAGTCTTTAAGTATATTTTTTATAATGGCAAGAAGCGTATCTGTCGAACAATCAGCTGTTTATGCTGTTCGTAAAAAGACCAATAGTAGATATTAAAACCAGCAACACTAAAAATTTTTTCAATATTTATATTTAAAATAATAAGAAAATACATATCTTTGCAGCAGTCAATTCCCCCCCCCTATACTAAAAAAAGCTATGAAACTATTGATATTTGCAATCGCTTTTTGCCTGCAAACCCTTAGTTTGCACGCCGACAACAAGGAGCTTTACAAGCGCCTTGACTCCGTAATAGCCCATCAGGCAGACTATGTCGCCTTGAAAGAACAGAAGATACAGAACATAAAGCTTGGCTCCGCCTACGTCACCGACAAGAGAAACAAGCTGCAGATATACGAGCAGTTGGTGAACGAATACAATATGTATATCTACGACTCGGCTAAGGTGTACACGCATAAGGGTATCGAACTGGCAAGGCAGACCAACGATACGGCGTGTAGCAAGAAGTTCCAGATTATAAAGGCGCGTCTGCTTGTCTTCCGAGGCTTATACATAGAGGCGAAGGAGATACTCGACAATATCGAGGTGCCGCCAACCGACCGCCAGCTCAACTACCTTTACAACTGTGCCCAATGCGCCCTCTACTTCAATCTGGAGCTCTTGTGTAAAGGTACGGAGTACGGTCCGCACTACGACAAACTCTTCCATAAGTATATAGACAACGCTCTGCTGTACCATACGCAGAAAGACGCGCAGTATTACTATCTGAAGGGAGTGCAGCTCGCTTTTTCCAACGGCAATATAAAGGACATAGACGATGTCCTGAGCAAAGCCATGTCGCAGTTGAAACCCGACAGTCGGCTGTACGGCATGGCTGCATTCAGCATGTCGAAGGTCTACGGCATACATCATCAGCCGGAGCTACAGGAACGCTACCTGCTGCTTGCTGCCATCAGCGAAGTGATGTCGGCAACAAAAGAGAGCATAGCGTTGCAGGAGGTGGCTCTGAGCCTATACAAGCACGATGTGCGCAAAGCACAGCGGTATATCAACGTGTCGCTGAACGACGCCAACGTGTTCAGCAGCCGACAACGACGCATAGAGCTTTACTCTAACCTGAACACCATACTCTCTGCCAACAACCAAGCGATGACAAACACAGGCAAGTGGCACATTGTACTTACGTTATCCATTATAGTGCTGTTGGGTGGGGTAGTCTGGGGGGCGATGCGCATCAAACGTAAAAACAACCTGCTGAAGCAGAACGAGAAAAACCTGACGGCTCAGATCGAACAGCTGAGCGCCACCAACAGCAAGCAGAAGGAGGCAAACGACGAATTTGTTAAGTCTAATGACCAACTCGTTAAATCTAATGACGCCCTCGTTAAATCTAACGATAAACTTGCTAAATCTAACGACGCCCTCGTTAAGTCTAATGATGCTCTTACGGAATCGAACTACAATTTTGAGCAGACCAACGCCAAGCGCGAGTATATGGCGAAAGCCTACATCGGTCTGTGCTATCAGTATATCGAGAAACTGGAGAGTCAGCGCAAGATGGTGATACGCAAGATAAAAGCCAACCAGCAGAAGGAGTTGCTGAGCATCCTCTCCTCGTCGAAGCGCACCGCCGAGGAGAACCATACCTTCTTCTCGCAGTTCGACAGCATCTTTCTCTCGCTCTATCCCACGTTCGTCACGGAGCTGAACACGCTGCTCACGCCCGAGGCGCAGGTAGAGCTGAAGGAGAACAACGAGCTGACACCCAGCCTGCGTGTGGCTGCGCTGATAAGGCTCGGCATCACGGAGAGTTCGATGATAGCCGGCATACTGTCCTACTCGCCGCAGACCATATACAACTATCGTTCGGCGCTGAAGAACGGCGCAATAGACAAGGATAGTTTTGAGGAAAATCTGCAGCGGTTGTGCGCAGTATGTTAACAATGTCGCACCCTCTGCGGCAGTGTAAACAGAACTATGTGTCACGGATATGTTTACACTACCTAAGCTTTTATCACCGTTACCCGAACGCAATCCGATCGGATTCCGTCCGCCGTCTGATTGGATTCCGTTCGCTGTCTGATTGGATTGCGTCCGGGTGACGATGACTTTTCGTGAGGTTTATGTAGAAAGGCTTTCTTTAGGGGGTGCACTTGTCTCCGCTCGGCTTTGCCGCTTGCCAGAGCAAGAAGTGCACCGACCAAGCTACTGGTCTTATCTTTCCGCTATGCACTGCTTACTTTCAGTTTCCCGTTGTAGCTATTCTGTTTTTGCTTGCTTGGTGCAGTTTTATCTTGCTTGGTGCAGTTTTAGCTCGGTTGGTGCAGTTTTATCTCGGTTGGTGCACTTGAGACAAGTGCACCCCCTAAAAAGTGCACCCCCTAAAGAAAGCTCCAATAAAGCTAAAGCTATACTCAGCTGCGCCCCGTCACTATCTTCTTTATCTCGAACAGTTTGTTGAGCGCTTCTACCGGCGTGAGGTTGTTGATGTCGAGACCGATAATCTCGTCGCGAATCTGGCAGAGCACGGGGTCGTCGAGCTGGAAGAGCGAGAGCTGCATGCCGTTGCTGTTCTGCTGACCGACAATCTTGTGAGACTCCACGCCCACGCTGGCGTTGTCGGCTTCGAGCTGCTTCAGTATGTGCTCGGCACGCTTCACGACCGAGCGCGGCATACCCGCTATTTCAGCCACATGAATACCGAACGAGTGCTCCGATCCGCCGCGCATCAGCTTGCGCAGGAAGATAACCTTGCCGTCAAGCTCCTTCACCGACACGTTGTAGTTCTTTATGCGCTTGAAGTTCTTCTCCATCTCGTTCAGCTCGTGATAGTGAGTGGCGAAGAGCGTGCGCGCCTGCGCCTTCGGGTTCTGGTGAAGATACTCCACGATAGCCCAGGCGATGGAGATGCCGTCGTATGTAGACGTGCCGCGGCCCAGCTCGTCGAAGAGCACGAGCGAACGCGGCGTCACGTTGTTCAGAATGTTCGACGCTTCGGTCATCTCGACCATGAAGGTCGACTCGCCGAGCGATATGTTGTCAGACGCTCCGACGCGGGTGAATATCTTGTCGACGACACCCACATGAGCCGAGTCGGCAGGCACGAAGCAGCCCATCTGCGCCATGAGCGTGATGAGCGCCGTCTGGCGCAGCAGCGCCGACTTACCAGCCATGTTCGGACCGGTGATTATCATTATCTGCTGCTGCTCGGTGTCGAGCTCGATGTCGTTGGGCACGTACTCCTCGCCAAGCGGCAGCTGCGTCTCGATGACGGGGTGGCGTCCGGCACGTATCTCGAGCACGTTGTCGTCCTCAACCACCGGGCGCACGTAGCGGTGCTCCTCGGCAGTCTTTGCGAACGAAAGCAGACAGTCGAGACGCGCCACGATGTTGGCGTCGGCCTGAATCTGCGGTATGTACTCCTGCATATCGGTGACAAGCTCGGTGAAGAGACGGGTCTCGAGCACCAGAATCTGCTCGTCGGCACCCATAATCTTCTGCTCGTACTGCTTCAGTTCCTCGGTGATGTAGCGCTCGGCGTTGGCAAGCGTCTGCTTGCGTATCCACTCCTGCGGCACCTGGTCCTTATACGTGTTGCGCACCTCAAGATAGTAGCCGAACACGTTGTTGTAGCCCACCTTCAGCGACTGTATGCCGGTCTTCTGCGCCTCCTCCTCCTGAATCTTCAGCAGATAGTCGCGACCGCCGCGCGAGATGGAGCGCAGCTCGTCAAGCTCAGGCGAGAAGCCCGCAGCTATCACGCCGCCCTTAGCCACAAGTTGCGGTGGATCCTGCTGCAGTTCGCGGTCGATACGCTCGTACAGCGCCTCGCAGAGGTTAATCTGGTCGCCGATGGAATGTATCTCGGCGTTGTCGTTGGTGAGGCACGCCGCCTTTATAGGCTTCAGCGCGCCGAGCGCGTACTTCAGTTGCACCACCTCTCTGGGCGACACTCTGCCCACAGCCACCTTCGATATGATGCGCTCTATGTCGCCGATGCGGTGCAGATGCTCGTCGACGGTCTGTCGGAAGTCGGGTTTGCGGAAGAACGTGTCCACCACGTCGAGGCGCTTGTTGATAGAAGCCACGTCGCGCAGCGGGAATATCGTCCAGCGGCGCAGCAGACGTCCGCCCATCGGCGTGCAGGTGCGGTCGATGACGGAGAGCAGCGACACACCGTCGTCCTGCATCGACTGCAGCAGCTCCAGCGAGTGGATGGTGAAGCGGTCGAGGCGCACATAGCGGTCGGCGTCGATGCGAGCGAGCGACGTGATATGACCGATCTGCGTGTGCTGCGTCATCTCAAGATACTGCAGGATGGCTCCAGCCGCTGTCACGCCGAGGTGCAGATGGTCTACGCCGAAGCCCTTCAGCGTTGTGGTGCCGAAATGGGAGAGCAGTTTCTGTCTTGAACTCTGCTCGGTAAGCATCCAGTCGTCGAGCTCGAACACGCACCACTTCGAGCCGAAGCGCTCCTCAAACTCGCGCTTCAGCTGTCGGTCGTAGAGCACCTCTTTAGGCTGAATGCTGCTCAGAAGTTTCTCAACGTAGTCGAACGTGCCCTCACCCGTGAGGAACTCGCCCGTAGAGATGTCGAGAAACGCCACGCCGCACGCCGTCTTAGCCATGCACACCGCCGCCAGGAAGTTGTTCTCCTTGTAGTTGAGCACGGTGTCGTCCATCGCCACGCCCGGCGTAACCAGCTCCGTTATGCCACGCTTCACGAGCGTCTTCGTGAGCTTCGGGTCTTCGAGCTGGTCGCATATCGCCACACGCTTTCCGGCACGTATCAGCTTGGGCAGATAAGTGTCGAGAGCGTGGTACGGAAAGCCCGCCATCTCGCACGCCGCAGCGCTCTGGTTCTTGCCGTTGGAGCGTCGCGTCAGCGTTATGCCGAGTATCTTCGACGCCTCTACAGCGTCGTCGGCGTATGTCTCGTAGAAGTCGCCGCAGCGGAACAGCAACAATGCGTCTGGGTGTTCTTTCTTAAACGTATAGAACTGTCGCATCATCGGCGTAAGTCCGTCGTCGTTCTTTTTCTGAGCCATGTGTTCTGAGTTTTTATATATTATTGATTAGATTGTGATAATACAGTATAGAATAATTCATCAACAGAGTTCCAATGTGTAACTTTGCCTTGCTTAGCATCCTTGCGAGCCATTTTTAAACTATTAGACAATTGCGGTTCGTCAAGTTTAATTGTATTACTCATAATCCGTTTTTATTAAAGTATCTAACGCAAAGCTACCATTATTTTCTGTTATATCCAAACATTTAGCAAGAAAACCTCAACTAAAAAACGAGCGCGAAGTTCACGCCCGCCTCTTTGCCGCTATAGAACGGAGCGCCGAAAGCCACGGCTTTCTTCACGCCGCGCTTGTGCTCTTTGAAGAGCTTCGGATAGAGCCAGTAGGCGAACTTCGTGGAGAGCATGCCCACAGCCGCACCAGCCACGACATCGTTCACCCAATGGCGGTTGTTGTGGATGCGCAGATAAGCCACGCCAGCGGCGAGCGCATAGCCCGTATAGCCTATCCACGGCTTCGAAGCGCGATACTCCTGCCAGAGGAACTCGGCGCACATGAACGAGATGGCGCTGTGACCAGACGGGAAGGCGTCGTCGTCGGTGCCGTCAGGACGATGCTCCTTGAACGCCAGCTTCGCCGCTTTCGTGACGGCAACCATCGTAACAGCCGACATGCCGAGCATTATGGTGCGGTCGAGAAAGCTGTGCTGCGCCTTCACGCCGCAGACATCCAAGGCGTAGACCGCCGCTGCGGGCGCAAACCGCAGATAGTCGTCTACGCTCACCTTCTTGCTTTTCTCGTCAGAGAGCTTCTCCTGCGACCACTTGCGAAACTGCTTGCCCCACGCTGTCTTCACGCAGAGGGCGCCGCCAACGGCAGCCACGCCGGGCACAATCCATTCGGCAGGGCGCACATGGTGGGTAGGGTCGTTGTATTCGGTAATGGTGACATACTCGCGGCGCGGCATTATCTCAGCCGTTGTGGGGGCTGTGCCCACGCTGAACATAGTGTCGGTGTCGCAACCCGATGCCACAGCCTCTGTGTCGGGCGGCAGAATAGCGGCAGAATCGCATTCTATAACCACGTCTTGCGCCTGCGCAGCAGACGGAGTGAGCATAGCGAAGCAGACCAATAAGAGGTAGAAAAATCTCGAAAGAGTTGTATTGTGTATCATAAGAGATTAAAATTTACACATTAATTTATATGCCTATAAGATGCAAAGGTACTGAAAAATAGCTTAAAAGTGAGTCATAATTTTATTTATTTGGATTTTTCTATGTACTTTTGTCGTATATGAAACAGAGGATATCACTACTTATTATATTCATCTTCTGCCATCTTGCGCTGATGGCGCAGGCAGGTTTGGATGTTTCCGGCGAGACCGACGGCGGCGACGGCACCGATCTGCCTGCCTTCGTGCCGCTCGTGAAGGTGGGCAAGGCTCTGTACGAGGGCGACAGCATACAGTATGTAGAGCTGAATCCGCTCGCGGTCTACCCGCAACTGGTTTTCAAGAACGACAAGCAGCGCCAGGCTTACAACCGCCTTGTGGCTAACGTGAAGAAGGTGCTGCCGATAGCTAAGGAGGTGAACAACATCATCATCGAGACGTACGACTTCCTGCAGACGCTGCCCAACAAGAAGGCGAAGGACGAGCATCTGAAGCGTGTGGAACGAGGCATCAGAGCCGAGTACACGCCGCGAATGAAGAAACTCACCTACTCGCAGGGCAAACTGCTCATCAAACTGGTCTACCGCGAGTGCGACTCGTCGTCGTATCAGCTTGTGCAGGCGTTCCTCGGTCCGATACGTGCGGGCTTCTACCAGGCGTTCGCGGCGCTCTTCGGCGCTTCGCTCATGAAGAAGTACGACCCGAACGGCGTAGACCGATACACGGAGCGAATAGTAAGACAAGTGGAGGCAGGACAAATCTGAGTAATTATTAATTTTTAATTTTTAATTATTAATTGGTGGGGAGTTTTTGAATGTTGAATTACAAATCTCACCATCTCACCACCTCACCATCTCACCACCTCAACACCTCACCACCTCACCACACCACACACCATTAACAACATTATAATTTATGAAGAAGAACAAAGGATTGATCATCACCATCGTGGTGATAGTGTTAGTAGCTCTTTGGGGCATATTATCGTATAACGGACTTGTAGGAATGGACGAGAACGTAAGCAACCAGTGGGCTAATGTAGAGACGCAGTATCAGCGTCGCAGCGACCTTATCCCTAACCTCGTGAACACCGTGAAGGGCTACGCTAAGCACGAGAGTCAGACTCTTGAGGCGGTTATGGCGGCACGCTCGCAGGCTACGCAGGTGAAGATAGACCCGTCTAACTGCACTCCGCAACAGCTCGCGGCTTATCAGAAGGCGCAGGGCGACGTGACGACGGCGCTCGGCAAACTGCTCGCCATCACCGAGAACTATCCCGACCTGAAGGCTAACCAGAACTTCCTCGAACTGCAGTCGCAGCTCGAAGGCACGGAGAACCGCATCAACGTGGCTCGTAAGGACTTCAACGACTCTGCAAAGGAGTATAACACATCGCTCCGCCGCTTCCCACGCAACATCATCGCTTCGATGTTCGGCTTCGAGAAGCGCAACTACTTCGAGGCTGAGGCTGGTGCAGAGAAGGCTCCGAAGGTGGAGTTTTAGGTTTTAATAGTTGACGAGTTGACAAGAAGATTACATCTTTTTAAGTTGACGAGTTGACAAGTCAACATGTAAACGGGTTAATAATAATATGAAAATAACACGAGTCATAAGCCTACTGATTCTCTCTCTTGTCGCAACGCTGACATTTGCGGCGGGCGAGGCGAAGCAATACACGCTGCAGGACGTGCCCAACGTGCGTCTGAGCGACGTGCGCCAGTACGTTTCCGACCCGTCGCACATTCTCTCTGCCTCGGCGCGCGACTCTATCAATGCCGTGCTCGGACGGCTCGAAGCCAGCACGGGCATCGAGACGGCTGTGGTGATGCTGCCCAGCATTGGCGAGGCAGACATCTTCAACTTCGGTCACGAGCTGTTCCGCCAGTGGGGCATAGGCAAGAAGAAGAGCGACAACGGACTGCTCATCCTCTTTGTCGCCGACCAGCGCAAGGTGCGCTTCACCGTGGGCTACGGCTTGGAGGGCACGATGACCGACGCCATGTCGAAGCGCATACAGATGCAGCGTATGGTGCCGCGCTTCAAGGCGGGCGACTGGGACGGCGGCATGGTAGACGGCGTGAGGGCTGCGGCGAAGGTGCTCGACGGCACGATGAAGCCAGAACCTGCTGCTGACGACGACGGCATGCTTGGGGCGCTTATCGCGGTGGCGGTGATGGTGGGCTTGGCAATCTTCTTCATCGCACTGCTCGGCGAGAAGCAACGCTGCCCGAAGTGCCGCCACAAGGGCGTGAAGTGCGTGGCTCGCCAGACGCTCCGACTCACTAACGGACGCCGCGTGCGCCGCTCTACATTCATCTGTCCCCACTGCGGACATACCTTCACACGCGACGAGAACATCGACGATTCGGGCAACGCTGCCGCCTTCATAACCGGCGCAATGCTCGGCGGCATGGGACGACGCGGCGGAGGCTACGGCGGAGGCAGCTTCGGTGGCGGATCGACGGGAGGCGGCGGCGCAACGTCGGGATGGTAATGAGTTTTGAATGTTGAATGTTGAGTGTTGAATGGTCGGCTTCGCCGATTGTCAATGTTGAATTATCAATGAATATTCACCACTCATTCCACATTCTACATTCTTCATTGCCGCAGGCAATCATTCCACACTCCACATTCCACATTCCACATTCAAATTCCTATGAAAATAACAATCATCAACGGACCGAACCTCAACATGCTTGGCACACGCGAGCCGAGCATCTACGGCAACACCTCTTTCGAACAGTATCTCAACCAGCTCTGCCGTCAGTATCCAGATGTGGATATTGACTACTATCAGAGCAACATCGAGGGCGTGCTCATCGACAAGCTGCAGGAAGCAGGCTTCGAGTCGGACGGCATCATCCTCAACGCCGGCGCATACACCCACACCTCTGTGGCGCTGCTCGACTGCATCCGCTCCATAAGCGCACCGGTCATCGAGGTGCACATCAGCAACGTGCATAAGCGCGAGGAGTTCCGCCACAAGTCGATGATGGCAGCGGCGTGCCTCGGCGTGATAAGCGGCTTCGGCATGAACTCGTACCGACTGGCTCTCGAAGCGCTGCTCGACTGGACCGCAGAGCGCGACCCGATGAAGGAAGAATAGGAGGCTACAGTTAATTATTTAGTTCTGACACACAACATAGCAGACAACAACGAAAAAAATGACAGAAGAACTCGACAAATACGTACGCGAACACACCTCTACCGAGGGCGACTATCTCTATCGCCTCTATCGTGCCACAAACATCCACACCATACACGGACGCATGGCGTCGGGACACCTGCAGGGCCGACTGCTGAAGATGCTCGTCGAGATGGTGCAGCCGCAGAACGTGCTCGAAGTGGGTACGTTCTCGGGCTACAGCGCTCTCTGCCTCGCCGAGGGTCTGCCCGAAGGTGCTCATCTCTACACGTTCGAGATAAACGACGAAATGGAAGACTTCACCCGCCCGTGGATAGAAGGCTCGCCCTACGCCGACAAGATAAGCTTCATCATCGGCGACGCCAACGAGAAGGCGCCCGAGCTGGGCGTGACGTTCGACATGGCGTTCGTCGACGGCGACAAGCGCACGTATGTGGAGACATACGAGATGGTGCTCGCGCTGCTGCGACCCGGCGGATTCATACTCGCCGACAACACGCTCTGGGACGGACACGTCACCGACCCAGCCTACGACCACGACCAGCAGACGCTTGGCATACGCCGCTTCAACGACTATGTGGCTGCCGACGAACGCGTGGAGCAGCTCATACTGCCAATGCGCGACGGACTGACGCTGATTCGTAAGAAATAGCGCACCTGCTTGGCTGATATTTGCGTGTTTTAAAAGTAAAAAAGTAAAAAGCTAATGTCGTAGCCTCCTACTATTTGCATCGTTATCTATTAAAAACCGTGTGATTAATATTTATTAACGCAGTTTGTTAATCTTAAATCCCATAATACCACTACTTTTGTAAGCAGAGAGTAATAAATCATTAACAAAAAGTAAGTTGCGTATGGAATTATTTACACGACAAGCAGCAGTTGCATTGTTCTTCTGATTGTTTGCAACATCCACACAAGCAAAGGAGTTCTCCTATCTTGAAACCTTTGACGACGACGCCACGTTCAGCGCAGGCGGAACATTGCCTGACGGATGGCTCGGCGACGCCTCAGCTGTTCCGGTACAGCGCTACGAGGGAGCGTATCTCGGATCGGGCAACCACTCCGGTTCGTTCGTGCTCGGCACGATGGCATCATCGAGCATGGGACGCGACAGCTGGGTATACACCCGCAAGCTGACGCTGAAGGCAGGCGTAGCATACACCGTGAGCTACTGGCTGCACATGCCGGGCGGCGTGGCTCCTGCTGCCTACAACAATAATGTGGCGCTCTACGTTGGCACCGACCAGACCCGCGAGGCTGCAACAACGCTCGTAGGCGAGACCGGCAAGACTGTTCTCAGCGAGTGGACACAGCAGACATACACCTTCACCCCCGAAGCCGACGGCGAATATGCTTTCGCGATAAACATAACCAGTCAGCTCTACAACTCGGGCTACGTAGCACTCGACGACTTTGAGGTTACGGGCGACGAGCCAGGCGGTAGCACCGTTGACCCAGGCGACCCCGACAAGGTGGTTTGCGAACTGCCCTACTCGCAGTCGTTCGACAACGAGAACAAGGACTACGACGGCACCACATACGTGCCTAAGGGATGGCTCGCAACGGGTACGTCTACCTTTATAACTGCCAACACCGACGACCTCAAGGCTGCCGACGGCTTCTACTATCTCATAGCACCCGAGAGCCGCGTGCAGCGCGACGACCGCATCTATACGCCTTACTTCCACATGCAGGCAGGCGTAGAATACACTGCGTCGTTCTACCTCTACATGCCGGGCAACCTCGACTACGGACACGCCAGCGACTTCAGCTTCACCGTAGGCGACGAGCAGGACTCCGAGTTCCATACACCGCTGCTCACGCTCCCGCGCTACACCAACGAGGCTTGGACAAAGCACACCGTGAAGTACACGCCTGAGGAAGACGGCGACTACTGCTTCTCGTTCGCACTCGGCGGCGAGGACACATACGCAGGCGAAGCGTGCATCGACCTCTTCACCGTTACATCGCCCGAAGCTAAGGCTAAGCCGAGAGCCGTGTTCTCGTTCAACGGTTATTTCGACCTTATGAACAGCAAGCTCATCACCTTCGAAGGCTCTAAGGTGCAGATGGTGAACCAGAGCACAGACGCCGACACTTATCTTTGGGAGGTGCCGGGCGCGCAGCCCGAGACTTCTACCGAGCCTAATCCGACATTCATGTTCCCGCAGGACGGCGACTACAACGTGAAGCTCACCGTAACCAACGAGCGCGGCGAAAGCTCTACATCCGAGAAGGTGAGCGTAGAGCTTGTAAGAGGCGAGAAAGCACAGCTGCCGATAGGCGTTTCTAACCCCAACGAAGACCAGCTCTGGACACGCAGCAAGGTGCCATCGTTCGCTACTGCATCGTGCGACTGGGTGACGGGCGCTAACCATTACTACAAGCACTTCGCCGAGCGCTTCGACCTTCCGGCAGGAAACGAGTACGCCGTGACGAGCGTCACGCTCTATCTCTGCTACTACAACCTGGCAAGCCGCTGCTACAACGAGCAGGCTAACGAGCCCGTGAGCATCGTGCTCTACGGCGAGAAAGACGGCAAGCCCGACACTTCGAAGGAGTTCGGACGTTACACCTCTACAATGAAGGGACTCTTCGGCACACTCGGACTCTCTGAGGCTGAGATGCGCGGCATACAGTTCGACAAGCCTATCGTTGCCGACGGACCGTTCTACGTTGCCTTCGAATTCTCTGACGGACTTTGGTTCGACGAGCCTGATGCTAACCTCTCACGCACAGAAGTTGGCTTCGGCGGATTCACTCACCGCAGCAAGGTTACAACGCTCTACGTTCAGCCTACAGCCGTTCCCGAGACATCTACCTTCGTTCCCGATGGTTCTTACTGTCCGGTTGACGCTCTCGACGCCGAGTACAAGGGTGTAGGTCTCAACCTCGTGGCATGGGCAAACGTGAAGGGCTCTGAGACATCCGTAGCTCTCACCTCTGACGGCTCCGTAGCCTTCGACGCTCGTCTCGACGGCGACCTTCTCACCGTTAGCGGCACACACGCCGGCGAGACTGTTCTCGTAAGCGATGTCGCAGGCAAGACCGTAGCCGCAGCGAAGGCCTCTGCTGAAAGCACAGCGCTCGGTCTGAGCAACGTTCCTGCCGGTCTCTACATCGTGAAGACCGACCTCGGAGCAAGAAAGTTCGTGAAGAAATAAAACTCTGACTATCACCCGTTTCATTGCTGACAATATACAGTAAAGTAATGATTAAATACAGTTTTAAGAGGGTGTGTCAAAACTCCCTTATTCTAAAAAAATCACAAAGCCCTGACTTTCACAAGCCAGGGCTTTGCTATGTCTAAAATTTGTTGTAACTTTAGACCATAGAAAAATTTAACTATGGCAAAGTTACACTTTCGTTCTTATACCACCAACCAAATGGTTCTTTTTCCGCAACGAATCGATGAAAATATTGCGGAAAACGACCCCGTACGCATTGTTTCCAGCATTGTGGACCATCTTGACATGAGTTCAGTCAACAAATTATACAACGGTATGGGCAGATGTCCGTATCATCCACGCATGATGCTCAAAGTCATAATCTATGCCTATATGAACAATATCTATTCATGTCGTAGGATAGAGCAATTGCTCCTGCGTGACATCCATTTCATCTGGCTGGCAGGATATGAAAAGCCTGACTTCATAACAATCAACCGTTTCCGCAACCGTCTGAAGGACGAGATCAACAACATATTCACGCAGCTTGTGCTCGTTCTTGCGGATAAGGGATTCGTTAGTCTCGACGTGGAGTACGTGGACGGCACGAAGATAGAGTCGAAGGCAAACAAGTATACGTTTGTCTGGCGCAAGACGGTAGAGCGTAACCGTGCCCGACTGATTGAGAAGGTAAAGGCGCTGCTTGCCCAGGTTGACGACTGCATAGCACAAGACAACGCCAGGCAGGACGAAACACTGGAAGTCACTCCGTCACTGCTTGCGGAGATTTCTGACAAAGTCAACGCCTCGCTCTCCGATCCAGAACTGGACAAGGAGGAGAAGAAGAAGCGGCGCAAGATAGCCAAGGAACTCAAGGAGCGTAGCGGTA
>OGWZ01000538.1_pt1 | contig 42025 bp, 42 predicted proteins | sample 1576141 | NCBI WGS metagenome assembly OGWZ01 (sample SAMEA3541512, study PRJEB24748) | human gut metagenome | biome: human gut; feature: human-associated habitat; material: faeces | place: China | collected 2012
GTGCCGATGACTGAGACAGGATTCTATATTTTGCTCTGCCTTCGCAGGGAAGCGCATGGCTATCATATAGTGAAGGAAGTGGAGGCGCTCACAGATGGCGCGGTGGTGATCACGCCGGGAACGCTTTACGGCAGTTTGTCAAAAATGGAAAAAGATGGGTTGATTCGATTTGTGCGCGAGGAACAGAAGCGGAAGATCTATGTGATCACTGAGCTGGGTCAGGAAGTATTGTCGCTTGAGATGCGCCGGATCGAACGATTGTACAAAAATATGATGGAGGTGCGAGATCATGAAAACGACGAAACGAACGCTTAAATTTTTCTCGGTGGCGGATTGGGAAGCGGAGGAAGACTACCTGCGAAAAATGCATTGTGAAGGATGGAAATTTGTGAGTGGTGGTTTTCTCCATACATTTGAACGATGCGAGCCAGAGGATGTGATCTATCAATTGGATTACAATGAGGATGCGCGTAAGGATGGTGAGGCATATCGACAGCTATTCGCAGATGCCGGTTGGGAATATGTTCAGGAATTTGGTGGATACAGTTATTTTCGAAAACCGGCGTCAGAGATGAAAGAAAATGAAGAGGGGATTTTTTGTGACGATGCATCTCGGCTTGAGATGGTAAAGCGTGTATGGAATGGGCGTATGATTCCGATTCTGGTGGTGTTCCTGTTGATCGTCATTCCGTACATCGCGACGGGGTTGATTGGTGGAAGTCTCGTATTAACGGCTTTATACTGGGTGCTTTTCCTGATGTACATTTATATTTTCATCCGTATGGGCATCAAATTCTGGCGGCTGCGGGAAAGATTTCGATGAAAATGAAGGCTTGCAATGCTTGAAAAAGGTGTTGCAAGGCTGTTTGGTTGCAGTCTGTGCTTGGAAGGGTGGCGGCGTTGAGGCTACTATATGTAGCGTTTTATGGTGGTGAAAGGGGCGGGTATAGGGATTGACTCCGTAAACCAAGTGGGTTTTGAGTACTTGTGAAATATAATATGTGCGTGATTTGTGGACAAAAATAGCCCGTGGAGATTAACTGCAAGAGAAAAAGTGTTGCATATAGGACTTGCAATAAATGCGTTGGATTTTTGTCGAATGACGAAATTGAATAAAACAATCCCTTAAAATGGCGGGTTGACGATAAGTGAAAAAATACAGTTTAGCGACATGTGACATAAATACGATAAATGCAACCTATTTTTCTGTCTCTTGCAGACGGACAGGCGCATCTATTCCTGGGATAAGTCTTGTCAATGCAAAAATAGTGTGCTATCTTAATAGTGTACTAAGTTGCTAGTGAACTTCGGAACGGCAACGACATCATCAATGTTTTTTGTATGTTTTATTGTTAAACAATGTTGGCACCATCGCGAGATGGTGAAACGTTAAATTTTTAAGGAGGCAATATAATGGCAGAAAAACAGAAAATGACCCCTAGTGAAGCTATTGTTGAACAGCTCAGAATGGAAGGCGTTGAATACTGCGCAGGTATCGTAGGTTCCGCTTTCATGGACATGCTCGACTTATTCCCAGCTGCCGGCATTCGTTTCATCGCTTGCCGCGACGAACACACCGCTGGCCACATGATGGACGCTTACAACCGTGTAACCGGTAAAGTTGGTGTCTGCACCGGTCAGAACGGCCCTGGTATCACCAACCTCGTTACTTCCGTTGCTACCGCTTATCAGGCTCACAGCCCAGTGCTGATCATCGGTCCTTCCGCTGGTTCCGCTTCTGTTGGTTGGGACGGTTTCCAGGAAGTAGATCAGGTTCCTATCTTCAAGCCTATCACCAAGAAGGCTTTCCAGATCCCTCATCCAAGCCGTGCTGCTGACTGCGTACGTACCGCATTCCGCACCATGTATGCAGAACGTGGTCCTGTTTACCTCGATGTTCCACGTGACTACTTCTATGGCGAAGTTAACGACTTCATCCTCCCTCCAGAACAGTATCGTTCTACCTCTGGTCTGATTCCAGATGCAGAATCCCTGAAGAAGGCTGCTGAAGTTATCCTCGCTGCTAAGAAGCCTGTTATCATCAACGGCCGTGGCGTTGTTGACTCCGACGCTGTAGACGTAGTTGCTGAAATCGCTGAATACCTCAGCTGCCCAGTTGCTACTTCTTACCTCCACAACGACGCTTTCCGTTACAGCGACCCACATTGGGTAGGGCCTATCGGTTACATGGGTTCCAAGGCTGCTATGTACAGCATCAAGGAAGCTGACGTAATCATTGCTATCGGTTGCCGTCTGTCCTACTTCGGTACCCTGCCACAGTACGACATCAAGTACTTCCTGCAGGATGGTTCCCAGAAGATCGTTCAGATCGACGTTAACGCTAACCAGATCGCACGTACCCATCCAGTTGAAGTTGGTATCGTAGGCGACGCTCGCGTTACCGCTGAAGGTCTCCTCGCTCTGCTGAAAGAAGCTGGCGATCGTCCAGTTGACGAAGCTCGCATGGCTGACATCAAAGCTAAGAGAGACGCTTGGGAAGCTGAAATTGAAGAACTCGCTATGGAAGAACCTGAAGAAGGTACCATCCATCCACGTCGTCTGCTCTTCGAAATGTGCAAAGTTAAACCTGAAGATTGCATCGTAACCACCGACATTGGTAACGTTTCTTCTACCGCTAACAGCTACCTGAAGTTCAACGCTCCACGTCTCCACGTTGCTTGCTTGACCAATGGTAACACTGGTTTCGCTCTCCAGGCTGCACTCGGTGCTAAGCTCGGATGCCCAGATCATCACGTTATGTCTCTCGCTGGTGACGGTGCTTGGGGTATGTCCTTCTACGAAATCATGACCGCTGTTCAGGAAAATCTCCCTGTTCTGGCTGTTGTATTCCGTAACAATGCATGGTGCGCAGAAAAGAAGAACCAGGTTGACTTCTACAACAACCGTTTTGTCGGCTGCGACATCCAGGCTCCATCTTGGGCAGAACTCGCTCGCGTAATGGGCGCTGAAGGCTTCTACCTCGATAAGGTTGAAGACATCCAGCCAACCTTCGAAAAAGCTTTCGAAATCTCCATGACCAAGCCAGTTGTTGTCGAAGCTCGTGTTGACGGCACCAAGCTTGCTCCTCCATTCCGTAAAGACGCTCTGCATCTCCCAACTCGTTTCTTGCCAAGATACGAACATCTCGATGCTAAGCACTTCAACGACTAATTCTCGTTGATTTTACCAAGTTTATATAGCGTCAGGCCTATAGGGTGACGTCTTTCGGCCACCATATTTACAAGGCGTGAATATGGTGGCCGCTTATTTTGTAAAAATGGAGGCGTGACACTTGAAGACCGCACGTAAAAAAGAAAGCATCACTCGCAGCAAATGCACCAGTATTCCAAAACCGTTTTCTTCGATTCCGGTCATGTATAAAAATAAGACCGATGGCCGTCTCGTCTGGGATGTGCTGGGAGATGGCGCACTCGCCGCTTCTTTGGGCGAAAGCTGGGAAGAGGTAGCGCCGAAACTTCCAGGTGAAAGCAAAAAATATACGGTACGATACGCCATAATTGGCGGCAAAGACAATCATTGCTTCGATGTATGGGTGGAAGGCGCCGAAGCCGGAGCCCATGACATTGAATGGATCTATGTGCGCTCTGTAATGGGTGGTCAGATCAAAATGATCAAACCAGAGCGTGATGCGCATGTGCTTTTTGCAATGTCTGAAGACGATGCTTATATGTTTTGCACAAACGATCCTTGTATCATGTGTTCCTTTGGCTGTAAGATCGGGTTTGAGTTTTTCGCCTTTTCTCGCAGTGAAGGCTTATTAAAAAATGCTGTGCAGATCGTTTATTCGAAACAAAATCCTCATAATAATCCACTTATCTGAAAGGAAGTAATTTCTAATGGCTTACAAACTGCCTACCTTTACTCGTGAAGAAGTTCTTGAAATGGACCACAAATACAACATGCATTCCTGGTCCGCTCAGAAGAAACTGACCAAGATCATCCCTGTTGAAAAATCCGAAGGCATCTATTTCTGGGATTACAACGGTAAGAAATACTACGACATGAGCTCCCAGCTCGTTAACATGAACCTTGGCCATCACAACCAGTACATCATCGATGCCATCAAAGAACAGGCTGAACAGCTCTGCTTCATCGCTCCTGGTCAGTCCGTTGGTATCCGTGCTGCTCTCGCTAAGAGAATCGTTGAAAAGGCTCCAGAAGGCATGAGCCGCGTATTCTTCTGCAACGGTGGTGCTGACTCCAACGAAAACGCCATCAAGATGGCTCGTCTGGCAAGCGGCAAGGGCAAGATCCTGTCCATGTATCGTTCTTACCATGGTGCTACCATCGTAGCTGGTAACGTTTCCGGTGACGGTCGTCGTTTCTCCGCTGAAATCGGTGGTAACGCTCCTGGCGTTGTTCACTTCCATGGCCCATTCCCATATCGTGAAGAAATCAACTTTGCAAGCGAAGCTGAAGAAACCAAATATCACCTCACCATGCTTGAAAAGACCATCATCGCTGAAGGTCATGACAAGATCGCTGCCATCATCCTCGAAAGCGTCGTTGGTGCAAACGGTGTTATCATGTATCCAGAAGGCTACCTCGCTGGCGTTCGCGCTCTCTGCGACAAGTATGGCATCTTCATGATCTGCGACGAAGTCATGGCTGGTTTCGGTCGTACCGGCGAATGGTTCGCTATCCAGAACTGGGGCGTATCCCCTGACATGATCACCTTCGCGAAGGGCGTTAACTCCGGCTATGTACAGCTCGGTGGTATCGTCATGAACGAAAAGGTTGCAAGCCACTTCGACGAAAACGTTCTCGGCTGCGGCCTGACCTACCAGGGTCATCCACTCGCTTGCGCAGCTGGTTATGCTTCCATGGACTACTTCGAAGATCATCACGTTCTCGAAAACGTTAAGAAGCAGGGCAAAGTCCTCGGCGAAATCCTCGAAGAAATGAAGGAAAAACACCCATGCGTTGGTGACGTTCGTTACATTGGTCTGTTCTCCGCTATCGATCTCGTAAAGAACAAAGAAACCAAAGAACCAATCGACGAATACGGTCTTGGCAACCCTAACCAGGCTTCTGTCATCGCTAAGTGCAAAGAACTCGGCTTCTACACCTATGGCCGTGACAACGTTGTCCAGGTTTGCCCTCCACTGATCATCACCGAAGAAGAACTCCGCGAAGCTATGAAGATCCTCGACGAAGTTTTGACCTGGGCTGACGAACAGTTCTGCAAATAATCCTAACACGTTAAGATAAGTGCTACGAGGCGCTCTCGCAATCGCGAGGGCGCTTTTTTATCATGGGAGGATGAAGCCATGCTTTTGGAACCGTTACAAGAAAAATTTTCTGTATGTCAGCTGGAAGATTTTTCGCTGGTCGATCTTGAGAGGCCATTTACTTTTCTGGCGCACACAGATGGTGAGCGCTCGCTTGTGTGCCTGACAGCGGACGTTCCCGAAAACACCACGCAACGCGACGATGGTTGGCGCGCTTTTCGGATCAGCGGTACGCTGGATTTTTCACTGATCGGGATCTTAGCGAAAATCGCCGAAGTGCTGGCGCGCGGAGAGATTGGGATTTTTGCCATATCGACGTACGACACGGACTACATTCCGACAAAAGAAAAGAATTTTGAACATGCACTATCTTTGCTCCAACAGGCAGGGTATGAGGTAGATTAACAAAAGGGTCATTGTTAACCACAATGGCCCTTTTGTTGCGCTTAAAGGACCAACTTTATTCTTTATGTGAAGAAACGGGCTTGACAGTATCTGTTTGATTGATTATAAATGAAGGAGAGACTACAGTTCAAACAAAGGGAGGCGGACCATGCGTATTGCGATCTGCGATGACGAGCGGGAAGATATTAAGCATTTGGCAGATTTCTTTGATGCGCATCTGGGATATGATGTGGATTGGGAACCGTATCCGAATGGCGAGAAGCTAGTTGCAGATTATACCAGAGGTGAACGCTCTGATGCGCTTTTCATCGATATGGAAATGGATGATATGAACGGTATTGAGACGGCGAAGGCGGTGCGTGCACTGGACCGGCGTGTGGTGATCATTTTTGTGACGAGCCATCGCAAGTACATGCAGGAGAGCTTCGACTGTCTGCCACTGCAGTTTATTGTGAAGCCAGCCTCGCAAAAAGAATTGGAAAAAGCGCTGCGCACTATCCAAAAACGCTTAGATGAGGAACGTGTGGCCATTAATTTTAACGATAATAAACGTCCGATTCGCCTGTACTGTGATGAGATTTTATATTGTGAAAGTAAGGCACATTGGATTGAATTGCACACGCAGAAAGAAACCTATCGCGTGCGCCGAACAATGGCAGAGTTGGAGACAGCACTGGCACCGGGAATGTTCGTGCGCACGCACAAGGCGTTTCTTGTCAATCTGAGTTACTTTGAAACGACGGCAAAGGATGCAACAGGAAAGGATGTTGTGCGTCTGCATGGTTGCGCGCAGCCGTTACCGCTCAGCCGATTTTATAAGGCAGGCTTTATGGAGGCGCTGCGCCGGCAGACGGCAAAGGAGGTTTGCCTGTGAATCTCGCGCAAATGACGCAGGTTGTTGCGGCTGTGGCGGATGCACTTTTGTACTGGTTCTTTGCAGAAACCTTTCTTTTGCGCCGGCAAAAGTTTTCGGCCAAAGATTCCGGGATGGGTGTAGCAGCCTTGGCGGCTGTCTTGCTGGCAATGCGATGCACTTTGTCAGCACCTGTGACAGAAATGATCGTTACGATGGGGCTTGCATTATGTTTTTTGCTCGTATTTTATGATGGAACGATGCCACGACGTTTGACGGTGGTTTTCTTATATAGTGGACTTCTTTGCCTGTTAATGACAGGGCTGCACTATGTGATGGTCTTGCTGGTGCAGAATATAGCAGATATGGGCGTGAATACCGTGTGCTGGACGTTGTTTGAGGTGAGCTTTTCGCGGCTGGCTGCGCTGGCAATCTGTTGTGGGATACGCTGGAACGCTGAGAAAAATGCGCTGCGCATGCGCCAAGGCCCAGCGCTGCTTTTTCTTTGCCTCGTAGCAACCGCAGTTATTGCTGTGCTGTTGATTTTTCAAGTGATTCAGGCCCTTGAGGTGAAATCCAATCACAGCATGGCGGCCTTTAGCGCAGTCGGCCTGATCTTCAGCATCTTCTTTGTGCTTTTTCTCTACGCTTGGCTGGCGCGTCAAAATGAAGCCATGCGTGAGCGCCAACAGTATGAGCAGCACGTGAACATGCAGATCAAGCATCTGGACGATATCTTGGCGCAGCAACGCGCACTCCGCCGCTTTAACATGATATTGACAACCAGCTCAGCACATTGGATGGATACTTTCTGCGTGAAGACTGCGCAGGCGGACACGCCTACATTGCCGCCCTTGGGGAGCGCTTTCAGAGCATTAGCCCAAGCATCGATACCGGGAACCTTGCTCTTGATGCCATTTTAAGCACGAAGCTGGCGCTGATGGAAAATAAAGGCATTCACTGTGAGACGCGGCTGCAGATTCCGGAAAAGCTGCCGCTTGATCCTTTGGATATTTGCGTCATCTTCGGCAATGCCTTGGACAATGCGATCGAAGCCTGCGACCGGATTAAAGAAGGAGAGCGGCGCATCGATTTTTCCCTCGTGCAATATGACAAACGGATGCTTTGCCAGATTGCCAACACAGCGCCCGACCGTCCTGCAAAGGGCATACGCACCGCTAAGGGCGACAAAGAGAACCACGGCTTTGGCCTGGATAATCTACGAGAAGCCCTTGCCAAATACGACAGTGTGCCAGAGATTACTTGGGACGATGGCCATTTTACACTTGATTTTATTATCATCTTTTCGTGAGAACAGAAAGGAAATTGCATCTTGTGTCGTTTCCCATGCATCTTGAGCCAGTTTTCCGCAGAGGAGAAAAGCATGTGCTATACTGTGCGAAAATGTAGTGGCATCTTGAGAGAGGAGCGATCAATATGCGATATCTAAAAAATCTTCTTGCCATCGTTTTTGTTCTTGCGGCTTGCTGGTGTCAACATGCTTTTTCCGAATGGAACGCCATTAAAACCTTTGTGATAAGCCCGTCGACGGGTTATACAGTGAGTGTGGTTATGATTTCTGTGCTGCTTTTTCTTTCCGGCTTTTGTTTCGGCGGCAATTTCTCGCGACGCAGCAATGGCTACGTAGTCGTTGGATTGTTTGCCGTCTGCCTGATTCTTCAAGCATGCATTCCGTTTATCGGTGCAGTGTCTGTCAATGAATCCTATGCCATACTCTCGGAAATTGTCGTGCAGACGAAGTTGTTTACTTACGTGCTGGCGGTGTACGCAGGCATACTGCTGGGAAGCAGGACCGCATAGAATCGGTATAAATTTAAGAGGCTATCATGCAAACAGACTGTTCGTGTGATAGCTTTTTTGTGAGGAATGATTCATGTATAATTGGGGCGAGAAGCTGTCGCCAGAGGCGGACATGAGGATCGAAAACAAGATCGAATTGAGCGATAAAGGGCGTGCATCGTGAGATACGGTAGGACGCAGAAAAGCGATTCGCGGCTTGTGCAGATTTGATCGTGAGTGAAGGTATCCGTAAGATCATAAATCGCCGGGTAGCGGAGCTAGTCTGAGCAAACAATAAAGGTGGCCCCAGCCTATTGTGCTAAAAATCTTTATAGCAAACGATTGATAAAAAAACACACGAGCATGAACTTATACTGAAAGTGGTTCCTCCAATCAGTATATAGAAGGTCATGCTCGTGTTTTATTTATGATCGTTCTGTGATGCGACGGAGATGTGTGGTGAGGCCTCTGGCTCTGGATCTGTCATGAGACAAGCCGCTGCCGGATGGATTGGGAGAAAGAAGGGCAAAGTTTGCTGTGTAATGCCACCAATGACATAGACAGGAATGATGAATCGTTCTCTCAAGATAAGGTTCGAACTCAGGGAATAAAAGCGCTTAGAGATCTTCTAATGGGCACATTTCATTTACAATCGTTCGGTCAACTGAAAGACTTTCTAAAATTAAGTGGTAATTCATGGTGAATAGATTTCCTGACAATTCGAAATAGAGTTTTTCTACGGTTTGAGTAAGACATGCTATTTAGATATAGTGACAGAAGTTGTTAGGCGTTTTAGTTGAATTGTAAATTCAATACATGAATGTTTATTCATTATAGTTTATATGATAGCGAAATGAGTTGCATTATAAATATAAAGATGCGTACATCAAATGATTGCTTGATACAAATGAAAAGCATATAAATTGTTCTTATTCATTCTATCATTGATATTTGTTACTATTGTATCAAGTTAAAGTACCAAAGATCATCAAATTTTTTAACACTTAATTAAGAAAGAAGGTATCTTTATGTTAGGAGAAGGTTGTGCGAAAAAAATCTTAGTATTAGGGATTGATGGTCTTGATCCTCGATTGACACGTCGATTTGTCAATGAAGGACGCATGCCAAATACAAAAAAATTTTTAGAAAAAGGTTCCGCGAGAGAAGATTTAGTGCTTTTAGGCGCAATGCCAACAATTACTCCACCAATGTGGACAACCTTAGCAACTGGAGCTTATCCAATGACACATGGCATTACATGCTTTTGGAGAAACTATCCAGGTCGTATCGATGCTATCACCTATAATCTTGATTCGAGAAATTGCAAGGCTGAACAAATGTGGAATGTAACCGCTGAGGCCGGGCTTAAAACATTGGTATTTCATTGGCCAGGATCTTCTTGGCCACCAAGCTCTGACAGTCCATTGCTACATGTTGTTGATGGCACGCAGCCATCTGTTGTAAATATGTCACAAATCAGTCGTGAAAAGGAGTATATTGTTCGTGCAGATGTAAAAATTACTGACACTATTTATCGAGCCAAAGGGGCACTAACAGGACATATTCCGTGTGTGATTGATAATCTTGAACCTGAAAAAGAATATGCGGATTTAGGGACATTGACCTTTAGTACTGAAGCAAACACGCGTGTCATTTTGAATAAAATAGAGGGCGAAAGTGTACTGACAGATAGTCCATTTGATGTGCAATTGTCACAGATAAAAGAGCCGAGTGGATGGCAAATAGAATTACCTGAAGGAGCAAAAGAATTTGTCTGGTTGCAAAGCAAGGGAGCAGTTCGTCGAGTTTGCTTGATCTTAAAAAATGAAGAGGGCGTTTACGATCGCGTAGCGATTTATAAAAATAAGAAAGCAATGGAACCAATAGATGTACTTTATAAAGACGTTTTTAAAACGCATTATATGGATGAACTGTTGGTGGGTGAGAATAAAATTGTTTGTATGCGCGATATGCGAATTCTTGAACTTTCTGAAGATGGTAGTTCATTGAAGATGTGGGTCGGTACGGCATTAGATCCACGCATTGAAGCCGGTGATGCACTGTGGCATCCAAAATCTCTCTATGAAAAAGTCGTGAATAATGTTGGCGTGCCTCCAGCAGCTTCTATGCTTGGTGCTGGTGATGAACAATTTATTCGTGAATGTACAGGTGATGCCTGGGAACATGCTATGGAATGGCAATCGGCAGCAATTCATGACTTGATCAAAGAAGAACAATATGATGTTGTTTTTTCGCATTTCCATAATGTAGATGCCCAAGGTCATGTGATTATGAAACACCTTGGCAAAGGGCATAATGGTCTGTCGGCAGAGACCTACTGGCAACTTTGGACTGAAGTCTATGAACAAACTGATCGTTATATTGGTAAATTCCTTCACATGATTGATGAAGGTTGGACGATTCTGATTGTTTCTGATCACGGCATGGTTTCTCCTGCACATGAGGTCCCAATGCTATCTGAATCCTCTGGCATTAATGCGCGTGTCATGCAGGAACTCGGATTTACCGTGCTGAAGCGGGATAAAAATGGTAATGACTTGCATGAGGTTGATTGGTCTAAGACAAAGGCTATTGCTATTCGATGTAATCATATTTATTTGAATATTAAAGGCAGAGATCCGGAAGGAATTGTTGATCCGAAGGATCAATATCAGGTTGAGGAAGATATCATGACAGCACTGTATGGTTATCGTGACAAAGAAACTAACGAGCGTGTTGTTGCATTAGCATTGCGAAATAAAGATGCTGCACTGCTTGGTCTGAGTGGTCCAGAATCTGGAGATATTATCTATTTCCTTGCAGAAGGTTATAATTTTGATCATGGTGATTCACTTTCGACTACTTGGGGGCTGGAAGGAACATCGGTATCGCCAATCTTTATGGCGGCTGGTCCTGGGATTAAGACGAATTACCGTACTTCTCGTTTTATCCGAGAAGTTGACGTTGCCCCAACCGTTGCTATACTTCTTGGATTAAGAATGCCAAAAGAATGTGAAGGCGCACCAGTCTACCAGATTTTCGAAGAATAAAAACGAAGTTATTTTTAGGCAGAGAATAATTTGCCTGAAAATCGTTCTCTGCCTATAATTTTTTGAAAAGGAGGAGACAAAAATGAGTGAAGTAACTCAGAAGAAAACGTATTGGCTGCATATAGCTGTTGTTATCATTTTAATGTTTGGCTTTCGTTTTATTCCAGCACCTGCACCAATAACGTCTTATGGGATGCAAATTTTAGGTATCTTTATTGGACTGGTTTATGGATGGAGCGTTTGTGAGTTGGCATGGCCGAGCGTGTTGGCATTGGTTGCGCTAGGTATGACAGATTTTGGCATTACCGAAACAGTCCTTTCATCCGTATTCGGTCAAGCCAATCTCGTTTTAATGATTTTGGGCTTTATGGTATTTGCTTCCCTAAGTGCTTGTGGGTTGACGGAGTATTTAGGTAATAAGTTGTTGTCCATTCGCTTTATGCGAGGCCGTCCATTGACAATGATTATGACCATATATTTTGGGGTATTCATTGTTTGTTTAACTGGCATCAACGGTTATTTGATGATGTTTTTTATGATGGAAATATTTGTTGACTTATTTAAAAATCTAGGATATCAAAAAGGTGATCGTTTTATTCCGATGTTTTTATGTGGTCTCTTTATACAGACAGCTTTTGCAAATATATGTCTTCCATTCATGCCAATGCCGATTATGGTGTATGGAGCAGCTGGAATTACGATTGATACGATTCAGTATATGTTATTTGCTTTCGTATTCATTATTTGTATGGATATTATATATGTTTTGTTATTTAAATTTTTGCGATTTAATTTGGAACCTTTAAAGAATCTCGATTATTCGAATTTAGAGCGAAAAAGTAAGAAACCGTTGTCAACATTTCAAAAAACTTTACTGTTTGTCATAGTCCTTTTCATTTTTTTGATGGCAATCGTAGGTATTTTTGCTTCTGCAGAAGGAAATATATTTCAGAAAATCCTAAATCAATTGGGTGTATATGGTGTTATTGCATTGATCTTAACAATTTTGTTGGTTGTTCGCGTTGAACATAAACCGTTGTTATCAATGGAAACATTGACAACAGGTGTAAATTGGAGTATTATACTTTTGTATGCTATGGCGCTTACGATGTCTAACATTATTACAAGTCAGGAAACAGGGATCTCAACGTTTGTTGTTGGTTTTGCTTCGCCTATTCTTGCAACATTAAGCGAATATTGGTTCCTTTTGCTTTTGGGCGTAATTACTCTATGTTTGACAAATATAGGAAACAATGTAGTGGTTATTTTCACTATGGTATCTGTTGTTAAAATGATGCTTGACGCGGGGTTACCGATTAATGGGTCACTGGCTGTTGGAGTTGTTTTATTTAGTGGTTTGAGTACAGGATATTTATTGCCATCGGCATCGGTATCTGCTTCGTTAATATATGGTTGTGACATGACAACATCAAAATCTGCGCTCATGCAAGGCGTAGTGATTATGATTCTATGGACGTTAATGCTAGCTATTGTTATGATCCCAGTCGGATTGCTTGTCTTGTAGATTGAAGGATAGACTTGTTAAAGGGGGAGATTTTTGATGAGAGAAGATCATATTAAATTTTTACGAGAAATCAATCGTCGAGGATCAATTACTGCTGCCAGTGAGTATCTCTCAATTTTTCCTCAGGCATTGAGTACATCAATTCAAACATTGGAAAAGGAGCTTGGTTTTCAAGTTTTAGTACGTTCCAATCAAGGGACTTCTATGACCAAAGAAGGTTTAGAATTTTTGACGTATGCCAATGATTTTTATGATGCGGTACGAGGAATTCGTTCTGATAGTGTAAAAAATGCTACAAAAGAACAGCGTACGTTGTTTGCTACCGAGGAAGGTGCAAATTATTTCTCAGTACCACTCGCTAAAGAAATGATAGAAGGACACAACAATTATAATATCAATCTACAATTGAAACCGGTAAAAAATCTGAGAGAAGAACTGATGTCAGAAAAAATTGATGGATTCTTTTCCATTCTGCCAGCTTATGAAGGAGAGTTTTTTTCAATATACCAAAAGAATGAATATGATGATATTTTTGAGCACATTGTTTTAGAACCAATTGCGAAACTTTGTTGTTTGGCGCCGAAAACAGTAGCTACATATAACTTTATACGAGTTTCACTGAAAACAGTGATTGATCTTCCGAGCTTGTTTTTAGAAACAGAATACCGAAATAGTGGATCGGTTTTTGATCAGTTGAATCAAATTCATACTGTTCGTGACTGTGAATTTTGTCAATCAAGGGCCGAATACAAAATACGTTTGTTACTAGGAAATAGGATAAGTTATGAATTTATCAATAATTACTCTGAGTGGAAATCTTATCCTGAACTGTTAAACATTATAGAACTTAAAGAAAATTTTTCTTTATATCTTTGTCTTGTAGCAAAGAAACACAAAGGAATTGCGTTGTTTAATGAATATTTGAAAAACACTCGTTTTGAAAAAAAGCAATACCAAATTTTGTAAAAATTGCCATTAAGTCGACTGATTCTACGATAAGATTCGATAAACTATTGCTTTATGTAATTTGTTCCAATGTGCACTTTCTTGATGAAAAAATTTTAATATAAATAGAGCCACTTTCGACCCAAGGATGATTCGGTCGAAAGTGGCTTGCTTTATGATCGTTCTGCGATGCGGCGGAGACGTGTGGTGAGGGTCTCTGGATGAGGATCCGTCATGCTGGCGCTCATGAGACAAGAGGCTGCCGGATGGATTGGGAGTAAGAAGGGCAGGGTGTCTGCGGTGATGCCGCCGATGGCATAGACAGGGATGGTGCAGGCGCGAACGATTTCATCAAGTGCGGCGGTGCCTCGTGGTGGAAGACCCGGTTTGCACGGTGATGTGAAAATGTGGCCATAGGTGACGGTGTCGGCGCCGAGTTTTTGGGCTGCGAGAGCTTCCTCGAGACTGTGCACGGAGACGCCGATGCTGTCAAAATCCTGCGGCAGGGGCGCGGCGATCGCTTCTGCGAAAGATAGCTGCAGATGAGAGATGCCGAGCTGGCGCGCCTGTTGCGCGTTGCCGCGTAGGATCAATGGCACGCCACAGCGCTCCGCGATTGGCACGAGAGGCGCTGCAAAGTGGATGAGTTCCTCGGGAGAAAGATCTTTTTCGCGGATGAGCAGGGCGTCCGGACGACCGGAAAGCAGCCGTGAGAGGTAGTCGTGGGCGTCGCCCTGTATGCGGCGTCGTTCGGTGACGTAGATCAGCTTCATTGCGGTCAGCCGACGTGGATGTAGTCGGTGTAGACAGGCTGAAGGCCTTTTTCGAGCAGGGCCTGATGCACTTCGTCGACGCTGCGTGGATCGGAAATATCGAACTGGGCGTCGGTCTGCGTCTCATCTTCGGTATGACCGCCAACATCGGTGTGAACGCCGGCAGAGATTTTTGTGGCGCAGATGTCCACAGCGGCGTCGCGGAATCCCTGGCGCTCGCGGGTAGAGATGGTCATGCTGATCTGTGGATGATAGATGCGGTGGGCGCACATGATCTGCAGAAGCTGCGTTTCGTGCACAGCGTCGGTGATGTGTTCGCGGGCATCGGATTCTTCTTCGTTTACAAACGGACGGATGCGTGGCACGCTGATGGCGAGGTCGGCTTCAGGGAATTTCTGCTGAGTGAGCTCGATGTGCAGGCCAGTGGCGAAAGCGTCCTTACGGAAATCGTCGGAAAGCCCCAGGAGCGCACCAAAGCCAGCGCCGCGGAAACCGCCCATGAGGGCACGTTCTTGCGCGTAAAAACGGTATGGCAGGCTGCGCTTGTTGCCGCGGAGATGGACTTCGGCGTATTTTACAGGATCGTAGGTTTCCTGGAAAACAGTGACGAAATCGGCGCCGCATTCGTGGAGATATTTGTAGTCGGCGACGTTGGCTGGATAGATCTCGATACCGACGGTGGAAAAGCGTTCGGCGGCGAGCTTGATGGCTTCGCCGATCCATTCTACGCTGCTCATGCGCTGGGATTCGCCGGTGAGGATGAGGATATCCTGCAGGCCGGTGGCGGCGATGGTGTCGAGCTCTTTCACAAGATCGTCGTGGGAAAGGGCGCTGCGCTTGATCTTATTGGAACAGTTGAAGCCGCAGTAGATGCAGCCATTGTCGCAATAATTGGCAATGTACAGCGGCGTGAAGAGGGAGACGCTGTTGCCAAAACGTGCGCGGGTGATGGCCTGGGCCTTTTGTGCCATTTCTTCAATATATGGTTCGGCGGCAGGGGATAAGAGCGCTTTGAAATCTTCTAATGAGCATTCGTCGTTTGCGAGCGCTCTTTCGACATCTGCGCTCGTATAGCTGTCAGGATCGTACGCCATTACAGCGTCGAGTACGGTGTTGAGGGTGGTTGGATCGAGTTCGTCCATACCCTCGCGATAAGTCATAACATCCCAAGTTTCTGCGATCATTTTTCAGTCCTCCAAAAATCCGGTGAGTGGGCTGGATGCGCTGGCTTTATCTGTCAGCACACGGCCAGGTTTAGCGAGATAAGCGAGACGCCCGGCTTGGGTAGCCAGTCCAAAAGCGTGAGCCATCATGCGAACGTCGCCAGCGGTGGCGATGGCTGTGTTGCACATGATCGCGTCAGCGCCCATTTCCATGGCTTCAGCAGCCTGGCTTGGTTTGCCAATGCCGGCATCGACAATGATCGGAAGGTCAATGTTTGCGATGATCTCGGCGATCTCTGCTTTGTGCACAAGGCCGCGGTTGGTGCCGATCGGCGCAGCCAGCGGCATAACAGCAGCAGCACCGGCATCGACCAGCGCTTTTGCTGTGTCGAGATCTGGGAACATGTAAGGGAGCACGACGAAACCGCGTTCAGCGAGCATTTTCGTGGCGCGGACTGTTTCGGCGTTGTCCGGGAGCAGCCAGCGGCTGTCGTTGATGACTTCCACCTTGACCCAGTTGCCACAGCCCATGGCACGGGAAAGCTCGGCGATGCGCACAGCTTCTTCGGCGTTGCGCGCTCCGGACGTGTTTGGCAGAAGCGTCACATCTTCAGGAATGTGCGAGAGAATGTCTTCCGCGCCATCAGGATTGGCACGGCGCAGCGCCAGCGTGATGATTTCGCCGCCGCCTTCTTCGATAACAGCAGTGATAAGATCAAGGGAGAATTTTCCGCTCCCGAGAATAAGGCGGCTGGTGAAATCCTTACCGCCAAGATGTAAGAGATCGTTCATTGATCATTCGTCCTTTCAAAAAATAAGAGCACATAAGAGCAGTTTTAAGAGCACTATGGCGTCGGTTCGCCGAGCAACAGCCGCATCACCATCGTCGCCTGCGCGCTCGCGCAGAGTCCCACGCGCGGCGCCATCAGACCGATGCCTTCTTCGCCTTCGCTGGCGCCGTCGCCAGTCATGTAAAGCCGGGGGAGCATGCGTTTAGTCACGATCGCATTGCCCGATCCATAGCCAGCCATGCCGCTGGCGCCGACAAGCGTTGCATCTGGTAATTCACTGAGCACCGATTGTGTGAGCAGCGCTTTCGTTTCCGGTCGGTCCACACATTCGCAGATGATCGGCCAATGCGCCAGTAGAGAAGCAATGTTATCACCATCCAGCCAGACAGAGCGCGTTTCCACCGCTGTCAGCGGTGCACACTCCGCAAGCGTTGACGCCAGCGCATCCGTTTTGCGCTGGCCAATCTGGCTGGCAAAATAGTGCTGCCTTGCCAGATTCGTTGGATCGACCACATCGCCATCGATAAGCAAAAGCCTGCCCACGCCGAGACGCCCCAGCTCCAACGCCACCAGCGCGCCCAGTCCTCCGAGCCCACAGATCGCTGCCTGCAGCCGGTCCATTACATCGCGCCCATAACGCGCATCGTAGATCGCCCGCCAAAGCGCAGGTGATGGCCGCTTGTCCGCAGCGAAGAGCAGCACATCGTCTCCTTCGATGACCATTTGCTGCCAGGGGCGTGCGTGACCGTTTACGATCAGCGTGTCGACAGCATCTGTGCGTAGATCCGCGTAGGTTTCGGCTGCTGTCGTGACTGGTGCGCCGTTTAAGCGAATCGTCTTTTCAACCACCGCCGACAAACTGCACCACCTCCAGACTGTCATCGTCTGCGAGCAGCGTTTCCGCAAAATGTTCGCGCGTGATGATCGCGCCGTTGCGCTCCACCACAACGCGCTGCACATTAAATCCAGCCTGCGAGAGATACGACAGAAGATCCAGCGGCACCGAGAGCCGCACATCTTTACCATTGACGCGCATGTTCTTCCTCCTTTGCACAAAAAAAGACACAATGAAATAAACGCCCTTTTGGTGGTGTTCTCCATTGTGTCTAAAATATTTCGTTGTTGAGCATAGAATAGCATAGCGCGCAAAGATTTTCAAGCCCTTGCAAGAAATTTCATTGATGGGTACCATCTTAGAACCATTCATTGGAATTATTCCCTGTAAGAAAGTAGGGTATTTCTGTAGAAAAATTATTTCCAACTGAGCAGCTGGCGCGTATAATAGAATAAGATAAAACATACAGGAGGGATCATCTATGACCATTTATCATAATATCACAGAACTTGTCGGCCACACACCAGTCGTTGAACTTGCTAAATTTGCCCGCGAACAAGGTGCAAATGCGCGCATTTTTGCCAAGCTTGAAGCTTATAATCCAACCGGCAGCATGAAGGACCGTGTTGCGCTTGCCATGATCCGCCAGGCAGAGGCGGATGGCAAGCTTGCACCTGGCGGCACGATCATCGAACCGACCAGCGGCAACACGGGTATTGGTCTTTCGGCGATCGGCGCGTATCTTGGCTATCGCGTCATCATCGTGATGCCAGATTCAATGACCGTTGAACGCCGCAAGCTTATGCAGATCTACGGCGCAGAACTCGTGCTCACTCCTGGCGCGCAGGGGATGAGCGGCGCCATCGCCAAAGCCGACGCGCTTGCTCAGGAGATCCCGGGCGCCATCGTCGCCGGACAGTTTGAAAATCCAGCAAACCCACAGGCCCACATCGACACCACCGGTCCAGAGCTTTGGCAGCAGATGGAAGGTCAGATCGACATTCTCGTTGCCGGCGTCGGCACCGGCGGTAGCATCAGCGGCACAGGGCGCTATCTCAAGGATCAGAACCCAGCGATCAAAGTCGTTGCTGTCGAGCCAGCCAGCTCTGCCGTGCTTAGTGGTGGTCAGGCTGGTCCACACGCCATCCAGGGCATTGGCGCAGGGTTCGTGCCAAAAGCTCTCGATACCACGATCTACGATCAGATCATTCCTGTGAGCAACGAAGACGCACTCGCCCTTGTCGGCACCCTCGCGCGCAGCGAAGGCCTCTTCATGGGCATCTCCTCCGCAGCCGCTCTCATCGGCGCGCTCGAAGCAGCAAAACAGCCTGAAAATGCCGGCAAAAATATCGTCGTTCTGCTTCCGGATACCGGCATGCGCTATCTCTCGACAGAAGAAATATTTGCATAAATATGTTGAACAAAAAGCAGTCTTCACATCGAGGCTGCTTTTTTGTTCAATATAAGTGTCGGGAGAGAAGGTAGTACGTTGTAGAAAAATATTTTATATTTATGGCATTTTTTGTATGTGGCTAGCCAGATTGAAAAGATATGTTATAATACCGTGTGTCTTCCTGTACGAGAAGTGCAGGAAGTGGATTGAAAATATTGTAGTGGCTTTGGAACCGATTTGTCTCGCCTCTTTTGAGGCGAGTGGATTCCACGATCGAGTCTGTTGGTAATCGTAAGGTTATCAACAGACTCTTTTTATTGACAAAATAATCCAAATCCACTACAATAGAATTATAAAGGAGGCGCTGAGCATGAAGTACTTTGCACACAAACGAACTTTAGAAGATGGGACCCTAGAGCGGCAAACATTGGTAGATCATAGCAGACGAGCAGCGGAATATGCAGAAGCATGCACGGAGAAAATTGCCCTTGGGAAAACTGGATATTTGGCGGCTTTGTGTCATGATCTCGGTAAATTTAAAAATGAATTTCAAAGCTATCTCGAAGAGGGAGACGAACGCAAGCGAGGGTCGGTGAACCATACGTTTGCAGGCTGCCGGTTTATGTTTGAACAATTCCATAGTGAAAAAACGGAACGCATAGAAGATCTGACGGCAGAAATTTTGGCTTATGCGATTGGCGCTCATCATGGACAGTTTGACTGTGTGAATATCGACGGAGAATCAGGCTTTGATTATCGACAAGCAAAGCGTGGAATATTTTATACGGAGAGCTGTCAGAATTTTTTGGGAGATTGTGCAGGGAAAAAAGAAATTTCTGAGCTGTTTGATCAAGCCAACGTAGAAATTTCAACTAAATTCGGGACGCTTGTAAATATGGCGAAAGAGAACCACGATAGCCATGGTGAAGAAATAGGTTTTTATGTGGGGCTTTTGGCACGCTTGATATTATCCTCTGTTGTTGAGGGGGATCGGCGAGATACAGCTGAATTTATGGATGGAGTAAATCTCGAACCTATAGACGCTGTGAAATCAGATGTTTGGAAAAAGTGCCTGGATTATATGGAGACCAAACTGGCTGATTTTCCGCAAAAGACTGAACTGCAACGAGCGCGTATGGATATTTCTAATCAATGTCGTAAGATGGCTCCAAATAAAGGTGGTATCTATCGATTAAATGTACCAACTGGTGGGGGCAAAACGTTAAGTGCGTTGCGTTACGCTTTGGCGCATGCTGAAAAATGGAATAAAGATCGAATTATATTTGTGACACCACTGTTAGCAATCCTTGAGCAGAATGCAAAAATTATTCGAGACTATATTGGCGATGATAACTTGATACTGGAACATCATTCCAATGTTATTAAAGAAAATAACAGTAAATACAATGAACTGGATCTTAACGAACTGGCGATGGAAAACTGGCAGAAACCTGTTATTATCACGACAATGGTACAGCTGCTTAATACGATGTTCAAGGGAAAAATGAGTAATGTTCGCCGTTTTCATTCGTTGGCAAATGCAGTGATTGTCATTGATGAAGTTCAGACCGTTCCTATGCATATGCTCTCGTTATTTAATTTGACGATAAATTTCTTGTCAGAAGTATGTGGAACGACGTTTTTACTTTGTTCTGCTACCCAACCATGTTTTGAACGTGCGCTGCATCCAATGCTGCCACATATAAATGATGTTGTGCCATATCAAGCAAAGATCTGGAATGCATTTGAACGCACGAAGATCATCGATATGGGTGCAAAAAAGATGGATCGGATACCTGAGTTGCTGGAAACATTGTTAGAGAATAACGACAGCATGCTTATAATATGTAATAAAAAAATGGAAGCTGCTTTTTTGTATGAGGCAATGAAAAAAACTCAGGGCAACATCTTTCATCTATCGGCTTCCATGTGCACCGAACATCGGCGAAGAACTTTGGATGAGATATACAGATCCTTGGAATCTGGGAATCAAAAAACAATCTGCGTGTCAACACAAGTGATCGAAGCAGGGGTAGATATTTCTTTTTCTTGCGTGGTGAGATTGTTGGCCGGGATGGATAATATTGTGCAAGCAGCAGGACGTTGTAATCGTAATGGCGAAAGCAAAGAATTGGCGCCGGTGTATGTGGTAAATTGCTCTGATGAAAATCTCGGACGTTTAAAGGAGATACGGCGAGGAAAAGAAGCGAGCCTAGCGCTGCTGCAGGCATATGCTAAAGATCCTGAAAAATTTCAAGAAAATTTAGAATCGGATGATGCAATTAACTGGTATTATCGAAAACTATATGATACTATGATATCAGAGGAAGGGAATGAGCAGGATTACATCATCCAGAAGGAAAGAAACACGCTGTTTTCGCTACTTGCGACAAATAGAAAACACACCGCGCAAATAGAGGGGAGATATTTTCTGAATCAAGCCTTTAAAACGGCTGGAAGTATCTTTCAGGTGTTTGATGAAAATGGTGTGGATGTTGTCGTTCCGTTTGGAGAAGGCGTTGATTTGATTCGAGAGCTCGAGGATGAGAAATGGCTGACGATCTCCTATTTAAAAGATTGGTCACAACGGGCGAAAAATTACACTGTTTCGCTTTATGATAATCAGTTGCAACAACTGCGTTATTATTTGCGAGAAGTGAATGGAATTCTGGTTTTATCTGAGGAGGCGTATGATGATCATTTAGGCGTACATGAAAAAGATGAATTGATTTTTTTGGAGGTGTGATGATGAAAAATACGGTATATCCCAACATTGTGGAATTTGAAGTGTCAGGAGACTATGGACTATTCTCTGATCCGATCACGCGTATAGGTGGAGAAAAATCCACCTATCAAATTCCAACTTATGAAGCGCTTAAAGGTATCCTGATGTCAGTGTATTGGAAGCCTACTTTGATTTGGATTATTGATGCTGTGCGAATTATGAATCCAATCCAGACCGAAGTAAAGGGCATTCGACCGATCAAGTATTATGGCGGAAACGACCTGGCCTATTATACTTACTTGAAGGAATGCCGCTATCAGGTGCGTGCACATTTTGAATGGAATGAAAATCGTCCAGAACTGGCACAGGATCGTAATGAGAACAAGCATCACGAGATCGCGAAAAAAATGATTCGAAAAGGCGGTAGGCGAGATGTTTTTCTGGGAGCACGTGAATGTCAGGGTTATGTGGAGCCTTGCCAATTTGGAGAAGGAGAGGGAGCATATGATAATCTTGCGGAACTGTCATTTGGCTTGATGTATCACGGCATCACGTATGCTGATGAGGCTTATTCTAAAGAGACCGAGGGTAAAATGACAGTACGTTTTTGGAATCCTGTGATGAAAAAGGGGGTTATCGAATTTCCTCGACCGGAAGAATGTGTTCTCCAGAAAACCGTCCGAGAGATGGATATGAAGCCATTTGGATATGAAACCAAGAATTTTAGTGGATTAGGTGAGTTTGAGGAGGTGAAATAATGGGATTATTACAACAAGCGGTTAAGACATATGATGAACTGGAAAAGCATAATCGTGTAGGTAAAGCAAATAATGGAGAGGTACCTTTAGCACCGATATCTCATATGATTACGCGTGCTGACCTGGAGATTACATTGGATATGAAAGGAAACTATGTGTCTTCTCGTTTGGTGGACAAAAATGATCCTAAGATCATCATTCCAGTGACGGAAAGCTCTTCAGGAAGAACGAGTGGAGTATGTGCGCACCCATTGTGTGATCAGTTATCTTATCTGGCACCGAACAATGAAAAAAAATATCAAGCATATCTTAGCCAACTAGAACAATGGGCATCTTCTCAATACACGCATCCAAAATTAAACCCCATTCTTACTTACGTAAAACACGGTACCATTTTGAAAGATTTGGAGAATGCCGGAATCATAGAAATAAACGATAAAGGTCAGCCTAAGAACGAAAAAATGCTGGTTTGCTGGCGTGTGCAAAACAGTGGAGAAGATGAGGCGTGTTGGAGTGATCCGTCACTGTTTCAATCTTTTATTGATTACTATGACAGTTTATTTATTGATGAGAAAAAGAACTTTTGCATGATCACAGGAAAAAGCGCTCGGGCAGCGATACAACATCCAAAGGGAATCGTAGCGCTAAATGGGAATGCTAAGTTGATTTCATCAAATGATACCAGTGGATTTACCTATCTCGGGCGATTTACTGAGGCAGATCAGGTTGTTGAGATCAGTTATGAAGCTTCACAGAAAGCGCATAGTGCGTTGCGGTGGTTGGTTGCAAACTATGGTGTCTCTATAGGAGGGCGTACTTTTGTTTGTTGGAATCCTACTTTGAGAGAAATCGTTAGCCCATTTTATTCGCTTGTTAAAGATCTGGAAGTTGCCGTTGAACCAGAAGATTATAAAAAACAATTACAAGATACGTTGAATGGCTGGCAGACATCATTAAAACCAAATGATCGTACTGTGATTGTTGCTTTTGATGCGGCAACAAGTGGACGTTTGGCGCTAACTTATTATAATGAATTGCAGGAGTCGGATTTTCTTCAGCGATTATATGATTGGGACGAAAAATGTTGCTGGTATAATAATCAGTTTGGCATTCAGTCACCTGCTTTGAGGCAGATTGTAAATTGTGCTTTTGGTACACAACAGGGAGATCGTCTAAAAACAGATGATCGTGTGATGGGTGGACAGGTGCAGCGATTGTTGGCATGCCGCATCGATCAAGCGAAGATGCCTGCAGATACTATGCGTGCCTTGGTACATCGCGCATCGATGCCACAGGCCTATGATAATAAAATATGGCGACAAATCTTGTTTGTTGCTTGCGCAGTGGTAAGAAAATATCGCTATGATTTAGGGGAGGAATGGAGCATGAGCTTGGATGTAGATAAATTGGATCGAAGTTATCAATTTGGGCGATTATTGGCAGTCATGGAAAAGATTGAAAAGGATAATGACAAGGAAAGAGAAACCAATGCGATTCGTCTATTGTCTGTATATACACGCAGACCGTACCAGACTTTCAAAGTAATCTATGAAAGGATTCGTGTTCCGTATTTATCAAAATTGCCTTATGGCCTTCAGACAAATTATCAGAAGTTGCTAGAGGAGATTATGGCACATATTTCAGCACTAGGACTTTCTGATGAGGAATTAAATCGTCCGCTTAAAGAAACCTATTTGATGGGATACTATTTGCAGCAAAATGAATTATATAAATCAAAATCAGAAAAAATGGAGGAAGAGAACGATGACTAACTTGCAGCATAAAATTGATTTTGTAGCGATCTTGAGTGTTGAGCGTGCAAATGCGAATGGTGATCCGCTGAATGGCAACCGCCCACGGACAGATTACAATGGTTTTGGTGAAATGTCTGATGTTTGCATTAAACGGAAAATTAGAAATCGCATGCAAGATCTAGGACAATCAGTATTTGTACAATCTGAGGATCGTTGTGATGATGGGTTTGGAAGTTTAAGTGAACGTGCATCTGCAACGATGAAGGGCATCAAGGACCGTGAAGAATACGCACGAATTGCTTGTGAAAAATGGTTGGATGTTCGTGCTTTTGGACAAGTTTTTGCGTTTAAGGATACAAAGGGGATGTCTGTAGGTGTACGTGGGCCAGTATCCATTCATCAGGCGGTGAGTGTATCTCCGATCGAGATTGAATCATTGCAAATCACAAAGAGTGTAAATGGTGAAAAGAGCGATAAAGGTCAGCGCACGTCAGACACCATGGGCATGAAACACTTTGTTCGTTTTGGCGTTTATCTGCTGAAAGGTTCCATTAATGTGCAACTTGCTGAAAAGACCGGGTTTTCCCGGGAAGATGCCAATGTGATTAAAGAATGCCTGCGAACCTTATTCATCAATGACGCTTCTTCAGCTCGGCCGGATGGATCTATGGAAGTGAAGCGTGTATATTGGTGGGAGCATAATTGTAAAAATGGGCAGTATTCATCTGCAAAAATGCATCGTTCAGTTAAAATTGAACCAAAAGAAGATGTTCAGATTCCAGAATGCTTTGAGGACTATAATGTGATAATCGAGACATTGCCTGGATTAGTGCCAGAGGTGATCAATGGAATATAAAGAAGAGGACTATTTGCAGTTATCTGGATTGCAACATTTTATCTTTTGCCGACGTCAGTGGGCATTGATCCACATAGAAAAACAATGGGAAGAAAATGTTAGGACCATCGAAGGAAAGATTTTGCATGAACGTGCACACGATGCCTCACAGAGAGAGCGACGAGGAGATTTGATCATTACGCGAGATATGCGTGTGTGTTCAAGGAGCTTGGGAATTAGTGGGGCTTGTGATGTCGTAGAATTCAGACGTTCGAAAACTGGAATTTCATTGGCAGGGGTGGAAGGAAACTTTCAACCCTGCCCAGTGGAATATAAAAAAGGTCGACCACGGGATGATCATGCCAATGATGTGCAGCTTTGTGCACAAGCAATGTGTCTGGAAGAGATGCTTTGCTGCACAATTCTGGAAGGCGTTTTATATTTTGGAGAAACACGAAGACGAGTGAAAGTACCACTTACCCAGGAACTTAGGGATGAAGTGAGAAACGCTGTAACAGAAATGCATCAATTGTATCAACGTAAACACACTCCGAAAGTAAAACGGACAAAAGCGTGTAATGCCTGTTCCTTAAAAGAAATCTGCTTGCCAGTTTTAATGAAGAAAAAATCGGTCAGCGCATACTATAAAGCACATTTGGAGGACGAGAGATGAAACGTTTGCTAAATACACTCTTTGTAACCTCAGAAAATGCTTATCTAACGTTAGATGGTGAGAACATTGTTGCAAAAGAAGGGGGAGAAGAGATTGGCCGATTCCCTTTTGTAAATCTATCTGACATTATTTCTTTTTCTTATGCTGGGGCATCTTCGGCCTTAATGGGCGCTTGTGCGGAACGCAAAATTGGACTATCGTTTTGCACTCCGAGCGGTCGCTTTTTGGCGCGTGTAACAGGAAATGGGAAAGGGCAAAATGTATTACTGCGAAGAACACAATATCGCCTTGCAGATGATTTGTCGCGGAGCTGTGAAGTTGCAAGAAACTTTATTTTTGGCAAACTTTATAATGCGCGATGGAGTATAGAAAGAACGCGTCGTGACCATCCACAAAGAATTTCCCAAGATAAATTTCAAAATGCTTCAGAAACTCTTCAAGGTATTCTTCCTAATGTCTATATGGAAACAGATTTAGAAGCCTTGCGTGGTTGGGAAGGCGCAGCATCTAAAGTTTACTTTAGCGTGTTCGACGATATGATCTTGCGAGATAAGGACAACTTCTTTTATCATGATAGAAATCGGCGCCCACCATTGGATAATGTTAATGCAATGTTGTCATTTTCCTATATGCTTTTAGAGCACGATTGCGCAGCAGCGTTAGAAAGTGTTGGTTTGGATTCTTATGTTGGATTTATGCATCGAGATCGTCCTGGAAGGGAATCATTGGCGCTAGATTTAATGGAAGAATTAAGGCCGTGTTTTGCGGATCGATTTGTATTAACTTTGATTAATAATCAGATAATAAATGCCGATGATTTTATTACTGCTGAAAATGGAGCAGTACGTATGACAGATCAAGCACGAAGCACATTTTTAAAGCAGTGGAGAATTCGTAAAAAAGATGAACTAAAGCATCCTTTTCTGGAAGAAAAAATCTCATGGGGGTTGGTTCCGTATGTGCAGGCGTTGTTACTTGTACGATATTTACGTGGTGATTTAGATGGTTACCCAGCTTTTCTATGGAAGTGAGGTAAAAACAAAATGATGGTGCTAATAACATACGATGTTAACACAACCGATGCTTCAGGAAAAACTAGATTAAGAAAAATAGCGAAACAGTGCGTCAATTATGGGCAACGCGTGCAAAACTCTGTTTTTGAATGCAATCTAGATGCAGCACAGTGCAAACAACTACAGCGGACTCTGTTAAAGCTTATGGATGATAAGAAAGATAGTTTGAGATTCTATTACCTTGGAAATAAATATAATACCAAAATAGAACACTTTGGTATTAAAGAAAGCTATGACCCTGAAGGCTTGCTAGAAGTGTGAAGTAGAGTGCGAACTATAAGTGATCATGGCTTCTTAAGGGGGTTCGCATTAAAAAGAATTTACAAATAGTTTTAGTAGTGATTGATTTACTATGAGTATGAGTAAGCTGTCATTTTGTGCAATCTAAAGATTTGACAAAAAGGATAGCTATCGCAAGAAATGTATGTAATCATATATTTTTTGCAGTCCCATCCCACACGGGATGGGTGGATTGAAATTCATCCAGCGCCACCTCCACGTTGTCGGTCATGCTCGTCCCATCCCACACGGGATGGGTGGATTGAAATCTGGGGGTCGCAACCCCCAGACCCCCGCCCGGCGGTCCCATCCCACACGGGATGGGTGGATTGAAATATCAAAGTCCAGCGGCTAACCAGCTGCGACAACGGTCCCATCCCACACGGGATGGGTGGATTGAAATACTCCTTTTTACCGAGCTCGAGGGCGAGCGTGTGGGTCCCATCCCACACGGGATGGGTGGATTGAAATTTTTAGCGGCGCGCGCTGCGCTGTCGATCGCGGCGTCCCATCCCACACGGGATGGGTGGATTGAAATCGCATAGGTCAGCGTGATGAAAAGCTCGTTGCGAGTCCCATCCCACACGGGATGGGTGGATTGAAATCGGCGGCTCGCCGCCGGCATCCCTCGCCCGCGCGGTCCCATCCCACACGGGATGGGTGGATTGAAATGCGGAAATAATGAGGTCGCTCACCTCTGCCACGCGTCCCATCCCACACGGGATGGGTGGATTGAAATCCCTTGTGGCGCTGGCCTGCCTCTTGCCAGCGTCGTCCCATCCCACACGGGATGGGTGGATTGAAATTACCAACGGCGGCGGCGAAACAAGCTGGACTCTTGTCCCATCCCACACGGGATGGGTGGATTGAAATCATGTAAATCAAGTTAAAGGAGCGCAGATAAGAGCGTCCCATCCCACACGGGATGGGTGGATTGAAATAGCGCGGCATGTCGACGAATACAGAAAGGAGAGAGTCCCATCCCACACGGGATGGGTGGATTGAAATGTCGAGCGTCGCCACGATCTGACGCCGGGCGGGGGGTCCCATCCCACACGGGATGGGTGGATTGAAATAGCCCAGTCCAGAGCCTCGTACTGCGAGATATTTGTCCCATCCCACACGGGATGGGTGGATTGAAATTCTGCGTATGTCAATGTGATGAACAGCTCGTTGCGGTCCCATCCCACACGGGATGGGTGGATTGAAATCTGAGGGCGAGCCCTCAGACTCCCGCTAGCTGGCGTCCCATCCCACACGGGATGGGTGGATTGAAATTTGCACTTTTCCGACGCTGGCGCCTGTGATATCCAGTCCCATCCCACACGGGATGGGTGGATTGAAATTTCCGCTGCTTGACCTCTCCGGTGGCGAGTATAATGTCCCATCCCACACGGGATGGGTGGATTGAAATTTTTTCCACTCTCGTCGAGCGTCGCCACGATCTGGTCCCATCCCACACGGGATGGGTGGATTGAAATTGCCCGGTCACGCCCCAATGGTGGACAACGATGGCGTCCCATCCCACACGGGATGGGTGGATTGAAATATGGAAGAGACCGGGAAGAAGGTCCGCAGATGCAAGTCCCATCCCACACGGGATGGGTGGATTGAAATCGAAGGGCGGCGCTAATAAAGCCGTCGAGTACAAGTCCCATCCCACACGGGATGGGTGGATTGAAATTGGGACGACCTCGGGACGATTGAGGAAGTCATGTCGTCCCATCCCACACGGGATGGGTGGATTGAAATAAGTGTATGACCAAAATTGACGTAATCTTGCCACGTCCCATCCCACACGGGATGGGTGGATTGAAATTAGCACTTATAAAGTGCAAAAATCAATCAAGAACGTCCCATCCCACACGGGATGGGTGGATTGAAATGTGAACAGACTAAAAGAAGCCATGTATGTTGCTGGTCCCATCCCACACGGGATGGGTGGATTGAAATATCGACAGCGTACACGCCATGCTTGCGGATAGCAGGTCCCATCCCACACGGGATGGGTGGATTGAAATACCGCCGCGTGCGCGAAGATGAATATGTTGCAACGTCCCATCCCACACGGGATGGGTGGATTGAAATTTATATTCACTCTTGCTTGGCATACTGATTTTAAGTCCCATCCCACACGGGATGGGTGGATTGAAATGCTTCGGCTGTCTGGCAATACCAGTGCTGCAGTTGTCCCATCCCACACGGGATGGGTGGATTGAAATTTACGCATTATTCGCTACAATGGATAGCGGAAACGTCCCATCCCACACGGGATGGGTGGATTGAAATAAGAAAATCGCAGCGAAGAATAGTCCTGTCGAAACGTCCCATCCCACACGGGATGGGTGGATTGAAATACAGTATCTTATCAATCGTCGCATGATCTGATAGGTCCCATCCCACACGGGATGGGTGGATTGAAATGATGAAGCTTTGCCGACGGCGTGCGGCTGCCTACCGTCCCATCCCACACGGGATGGGTGGATTGAAATAGCGGCTTTTTTGTCTATATCCTGATTGCCGCCAGTCCCATCCCACACGGGATGGGTGGATTGAAATACCACAATTGGATCCACGCTCTCAAGCCTTGCCAGGTCCCATCCCACACGGGATGGGTGGATTGAAATTGGTGACCCCCCGCCGCCCGGCTCCCGCCCGGCGGCGTCCCATCCCACACGGGATGGGTGGATTGAAATCGGCGATTGATATTTTGAGCGGGCGGTCGAGCGACGTCCCATCCCACACGGGATGGGTGGATTGAAATACCACCAACCCCGGCGCCCGGCTAGCCCCAGCGACGTCCCATCCCACACGGGATGGGTGGATTGAAATTCACCGAAGATCAGTCGCCATCGTGCTCTGAGGGTGTCCCATCCCACACGGGATGGGTGGATTGAAATGATGAAGATGACGCACAATACGTCCGCGACAATCTGTCCCATCCCACACGGGATGGGTGGATTGAAATGTCATCCGGCACCACCTCCGCGTTGCCGTTGATGTCCCATCCCACACGGGATGGGTGGATTGAAATTGAAATGTTAGCATAAAAAATACCTCCTTAGGATGTCCCATCCCACACGGGATGGGTGGATTGAAATCGTTAACCTCAACAAGAGTTCCTGATGCCGACGAGTCCCATCCCACACGGGATGGGTGGATTGAAATCTACAAGAAAGACACCGATACGCCATCCAACGACGAGTCCCATCCCACACGGGATGGGTGGATTGAAATCTTCTTAACGCGGTCTGCTTGCTCTGGTGCGGTAGTCCCATCCCACACGGGATGGGTGGATTGAAATGCTGGCGCGCCTGATCGTTAAACTTGGTGTTAAGGTCCCATCCCACACGGGATGGGTGGATTGAAATTCGGTGTAAGGAAGCGTGATAAAAAGCTCGTTGCCTCCCATCTCACGCGGGACAGACTGAAAGATGTTCTAAAATGAAATTGAATGAGTAGATGGATGTAAAGAAATCCCCATCGGCTTAGCTGCATTCGAAATTATTTACGGATGTGCCTAAGTTGATGGGGATTATTATGTATTTGATGATGTTCAGCTATCACACTTCTATTCAGCAATTCCCGGTGTACACGTATTGCAGGTGTTCGCGGGCGATGTCTGCGAGGTGGTAGATGGTGTCGACTGGGGTTGGTGGGTGGTTGGTCATGTGGTGGCGGGGGAAGAAGCGGGAGATGTGGAGGGGGATGTCGGGGTTGATTGCGGCGAGCCATTTTGCTTCGGCTTGCATTTCTGCTGGGCTGTCGTTGCTGCCAGGGATGATGAGGGTGGTGACTTCAAGGTGGCAGTGTTCTGCGGCGATGGCGATGTTGCGTTTGACGGTGGCGAGGTCGCCGCTGAGGGAGCGGTACCAGCTGTCGCTAAAGCCTTTGAGATCGATGTTTGCGGCATCGATGAGGGGGAGAAGTTCGCGCCAGGATTTTTCTTCGATGGTGCCGTTGCTGACGAGGACGTTGAGCAGGCCGGCCTGGTGAATGCGTTCGGCACAGTCGCGCACGTATTCATAGCCAACGAGGGGTTCGTTGTAGGTATAAGCGACACCGATGTTGCCGCGTGGTACGAGCTCTCTGGCGAGGCTGGCGAGTTCCTCTGGCGTCACATTGCGCGTGGGTGCTTCGCTGCCAACTTGCGCGATGGATGCATTCTGGCAGAAGGGGCAGCGCAGGTTGCAGCCGAAGCTGCCGACGGAGAGGATCTGGCTGCCGGGATGGAAGCGCCGCAGTGGTTTCTTTTCGATGGGATCGAGGGCGAGAGAGGTGAGGCGGCCGTAGTTCAGCGGGACGATCTTGTCGCCCCGACCCGCGCGGGCGCGGCAGAAGCCGGTTTGTCCTTCATCGAGCTGGCAATGGTGAAAGCAGAGGGTGCAGGTCTGGCTCATAGGTGACGCACCACCTTGAAGCGCTCGATCTTGTATGGCTCGTTTTCGCGAATGCCGCCTTTCTGCAGTGCGATGGAAAGCTGCGCCTCCACGCTGTCGACGCCGTCAAGATCTGGCAGGAGCAGCCCGCGTCTGCCGCCGCAGGAGACGATGACGCCGTAGGTTTTCGGATCTAGGGCTGCTGGCGAATCGACTGGCTCCGGCGCGCCCAGCACGTCAACGCTGTATTCCAGCTCATCGAGCTCATCCGGACGAACGGGCGAAAAGCGTGGATCGCGGGAGCAGGCGGAAACGGCATTCTGCACGATCTCCCAGGCGAGGTTGTCGCAGGTTGGTGCGATGGTGCCGATGCAGCCGCGCAGCTGGCCGTTTTTGTGCAAAGAAACGAATGCGCCGGCCTGTTGCGTGGTCATCTCTGCTGGCAGATCTTCTGGCAGGCTGGTCAGTCGCTGACCGGTTTTGACGTAGGTTTCAAGAGAGCGGCGCGCAAGTTTGACCCAGGGGTCTTCGCTTGCTTTGCGTGTCGCGAGGCGATCGTTTTTCGCGAGGAGATAATCTTTCTCGTAGCAGCGGCTGTCGTCGCGTCCGGTGACCGGGAAGAGCGCGATCGCGTAGCCAACACCGAAGGTGCCTTCGTGGCTCAAAAGCTGTGGCTCTACAGCGAGTCCGTCGAGGGCGCCGGCCATCACTTGAAAACTGCGCAGGCCGCATTCTGCTGCGCGTTCGCAGAGCGCGGGATCGATGGTGAGAAATTCAAGAAAATCGCCGCTGGCCATGGTGTGGGTGACGGCGTCGTCAAACTGTGGTCCCTCTGGCGCACAACCGTAAGGACCGTCGGCTTTGAGCTTGTGCGAGAGGTCGCCGCTGGCGAGAAAAACGGCGCGACGGCCGAGGGCGTTCACTGCGTCCTGCACACATTTGCCGAGTCGGTAGTGGTCGAGCGGCGAAAAGCCAGAAAGCCCCATGCGCACGATCGGACAACGCACGCCGGCCTTGCGCAGATAGTAGAGCGGGATGAGCACGCCGTGATCCAGCTCGGGATCGCGCTGGCCCAATGTGCCGGCGTGGAGCCCTTCCGCTTCAGCGCGGCGGATGATCTCTTCGCGCAGCAATGTGTCGTAGCTGGCGTGGATGCGCACCTCTGGTGCGCCGAAGCGGCTCATGTCGCCGACTGCGCCGTCTCCAGGTGCGATGTGGAAATAATCGCGGTAGAGGATCGTGTGCGGCGAGCTGACGATGATCACATCTGGCTGCCAGGCAGCAACGGTTTCTGCAGCGGTGCGCATGGCGCGGTCGGTGGCAGCGATCTCGCGCTCGCGGCCGCCGCCGACTTCCGGCAGCAGCACCGGTGGATGAGGGGTTATGATAGCGCCAAGCATGGACATGGTCCAACACTCCTTTCAATGTTGAGAATGGTTCGTTTGTTTTAGTATAGCACATTGCATTTCATTTTGCGAAAAATTGTCAGAAATGGAAAGCGCGCTTGACATTTTCGCCGGTGGTTGGTATACTGAACCCATAGATGGAAAGCGTGCTTTACATTTTCGCGGGAGGTGAACGTCAGTGAAAAATCGATTGGAAGAGATTCGCAAGGCGCGTGGTTTGCGCCAGGAGGAGTTGGCGCGCGCGCTTTCGGTGTCGCGCCAGACGATCAGCTCCCTGGAGAAGGGGCGTTACAATCCGTCGATCCTGCTGGCGTTCAAGATTGCTCGCTATTTTGGACTGACGATCGAAGAGATTTTCATTTACGAGGAGGAGGAAGAACCATGACCACTGGGAGAAAAAGAAAATCCATTGCGTTCACGATCGGCGGCATTGCACTGGTGATTGCAGGATTTGTGCTGTTGAAATTTTTCCCTGCTGATGAAGGGGTGATGGAGGTGTTGCCGTATTACTTCATGGGCATCGGCTGCGGAGCATTTGGCTGGGGCGCTGGCGAGCTTCTGCGGGCGCGGGCGCTGCGGGGAAATCCGGAGCTGGCGTTCGAGCTGGAGGTGGAGCACACGGATGAGCGGCGCATTTTCATTGCCAACGCTGCAAAGGCGCGCGCCTATGATGTGATGAGCTATCTGTTCGCGGCGCTGATCATCTGCTTCGGCCTGATGCAGGTGGAGCTGGTGGTGCTGTTGATGCTCATCGCTGCCTTTCTTTTTGTCGAAGGTGTGGCGATCTATCAGATGGTGAAGCTGGAAAAGAAGCTCTGAGTCGACGCGTGATGAAAATGGGGCTTTCGTATGTTTTGACATTGTGTTAGAATAATCTCATGGCGCTGCTGAAGCAGACGCGCGGGGAATGAATTCTCCGGTCCACACGGACGAAGATTTTTATAAACGACATTCAGACAGAAGTCTGTTGCAAGAGTCAGAAGACCTGCAGCAGACTTTTTTTGCGCGAGAAAGCGATCGTTCACGACGATGAAAGGAGGCACCATGCGAAGACTCATCATTCAGCGCCTGCTGGCGCTGGTTCCGATCTTGTTCGGGATTACCTTTCTTTCTTTTGCGCTGATGCATCTCGCCGGCGGTGACGCGGTGCTGGCGCGCGTGGATGCGTCGGGGGTGCAGCTGTCTGCGGAAGCGCTCGCCGCTGAGCGCGCGAGGCTGGGGCTGGATAAGCCGTTTCTGGTGCAGTATTTGATCTGGCTGGAAGGATTTCTGCGCGGAGATCTGGGCGTGAGCTATGTGTCTGGCGAGGATGTGTTCGCGACGTTTCTGTCGAAGCTGCCGGCGACGCTGCTGCTTGCGGCGATGTCGATGCTGCTGACGCTGGTGATCTCGATTCCACTGGGGATTCTCGCTGCTGTGCGACAGAATCGCGCGACGGATTTTATTATCCGCGCAGCGAGCTTTGTCGGCAACAGTCTGCCAAATTTTTTCGTGGCGCTGGTGCTGATGATGCTGTTTTCCATCCACATTCCGCTCTTTCCGGTGATCGCTGAGGGAACAAGTCTGGCGAGCGCGGTGCTGCCAACGCTGACGCTGGCGATCGCGATGTCGTCGCGGTATTTGCGCCAGGTGCGCGCGGCGGTACTGGAGGAGCTGAGCAAGGCGTATGTGCTCGGCGCCAGAGCGCGGGGCATTCCTTTTCGCACGATGCTGGTGAAAAGCGTGCTGCGCGCGGCGCTGTCAACAATCGTGACGCTGCTGGCGCTGTCTTGCGGCAGCTTGCTGGGCGGCACGGCGGTTGTTGAAACGATCTTCATGTGGGACGGCGTCGGCAAGCTGGCGGTGGATGCGGTGAGCATGCGCGATTATCCGATGATCCAGGCTTATGTGGTGTGGATGGCGCTGATCTATGTGCTCATCAATCTGCTTACGGACCTGCTGCAGCCTGTGCTGGATCCACGGCTGCGCGAAGGAGGTGCGGGCGATGAGCGTTGAATTTTCGCGACCAGCGCGCAGCCAAAGGCGGCTCTCTGTCTTTGCAGCGTTGGTGGGGATGCTGCTTGTGGCAACGGTGTTTGCGGCGCAGATCTGTCCCTACGATCCCTACGCGCAGGATCTCGCGCATGCGCTGGAAGCGCCGAGCTGGGCACATCCCTTTGGCACGGACCGCTTCGGCCGCGATCTGCTCTCGCGGGTGATCGTCGGCGCGCAGACGAGCATTTTTTCGGCGCTGGTGCTGGTAGCGGTGATCGCTATTTGCGGTACGCTGATCGGTGTACTCTGCGCGATCTGCGGCGGCGTGATCGATGCGCTTTTCATGCGTATTGCAGACGTTTGTCTGGCTTTTCCGGGAATCGTTTTCGCGCTTGCGCTTGCGGCGGTGATCGATGGCGGCATCTGGGGCGCTGTGCTGGCGCTGGCTGCGGTGAGCTGGCCGAAATACGCCCGCCTTGCGCGCAGCCAAACGCGGACGCTCCTCGGCGTAGATTTCATCGCTGCAGTTCAGCTTGCAGGAAATACAACGGCTGGCCTTGTGTGGCGGCATATTCTGCCAAACATTGGCGGGCAGATCCTTGTCACAGCGGTGCTCGACATCGGCACGATGATGATGGAGCTTGCGGCGCTGTCGTTTCTCGGTCTCGGCGCTGAGCCGCCGACGGCGGAATGGGGCAGCATGATGAGTGCCGGGCGCAGTCTGCTCTGGGTCTATCCCTGGGTGGTGCTGACGCCGGGGATCGGCATTTTTGTCGCTGTGGCGCTGTTCAATCTTTTTGGCGATGCGCTGCGTGACGCGCTCGATCCACGCGACAGGGGGACTCTGCGATGAAAAAATCTCGTTTATTTTTGCTGCTGGCGCTGTTTGCGCTGGCGTTCGGCCTTTGCGGCTGCGCAGCGGAAGAGGAGGCGGCGCAACAGGCGCAAGGAAAAACCTTCGTTTTTGGCGATACCACTTTCAACGCTGAAAATGGCGAGCCGGACATCAATCCGCACCGCGACAACAGCGGCTGGGCCTGCATTCGCTACGGCGTTGGCGAGACGCTGTTCCGTTTCACAGACGAGATGCAGCTGGAGCCCTGGCTGGCGGAAACGATCGCGCAGGAGGATGCGCTGACCTGGCGCATCACGCTGCGTGAAGGCATTCGCTTTTCGAGCGGACGCGCCCTCGATGCGCAGGCTGCGAAGGAGTGTCTCGACGCGCTTGTGCAGACGCACGCACGCGCTGCTGGCGATCTGCACATCGCTGCGATCACAGCAGAGGGACAGACCCTCACGATCCGCACAGAGATTCCCGTGCCGGCACTGCCGAATTTTCTCGCCGATCCCTATGCCTGTATCATTGATATGGACGCTGGCGTCGGCGAGGATGGCATCGCCATTGGTACTGGTCCTTATAAAGCGGTGGCGCTCGTCACAGACAGTCGGCTGGAGCTTGCGCCCAACAGCGATTACTGGAACGGCACGCCCAAGCTCGATCACATCACTGTGCGCACCATTTCCGACGGCGATACGCTGACCATGGCGCTGCGATCTGGTGAGATCGACGCTGCCTACGGCATGCCGTATGTCAGCTATCCGCTGTTTGAAAACGGCGACTATCGTTTCACAAGCTGCGCCACAAGCCGCACGTTTTTTGCGGCGATGAATTTCGACAGCCCGGTCACCAGCGATCCAGCTGTGCGCCAGGCCATTGCTCTCGGCATTGATAAAGAGGGCTTTGCGGAGGCGCTGATGGCTGGCAACGGCGAGGCTGCTGCAGGCGCGTTTCCGGCGAATTTCAGCTTTGGTGGCGACGCTGTTCAGGCAGAAAGCTATGATCCAGCCGCCGCTGCTGCGCTGCTTGAAAGCGCTGGCTGGATCGACAGCGATGGCGACGGTGTGCGCGAAAAAGATGGGCAGCAGCTCGTGCTGCGCTGGCTCACCTACCCAAGCCGTCAGGAGCTGCCGCTGCTCGCTGAATCTGCCCAGGCAACGCTGGGCGCCATAGGCTTCGATGTTGAGATCCAGAGCACGCCAGATCACAATCGTATTCGCGCCGACCGCAGCGCCTGGGACATTTACGCCAGCGCCATGGTCACAGCGCCGACCGGCGATCCAGAGTATTTTTTCGCGTACCATTGTCTCGACAGTTCATCGAACAACGACGGCGCTTATCACAGCGCGCAGCTGGAAACGCTGGCGGCTGCGCTTTCGCAGACATTTGACACAGAGGCGCGCAGCGCGCTCGCCGTGGAAATGCAGCAGGTCCTGTTGGACGACAACGCGTTTGTCTTCTGTGCCCATTTGCGCATGAGCATGATCGCCAAAGACAGCGTCACAGGGCTCGTTGCGCATCCGTGCGATTACTATGAGATCAGCGCCGCGCTCGATAAGACAGAATAAGGAGGTGGAGAGATGGCGCTTCTGAGCGTTGACGGGCTATCCGTCGCTTATGGCAGCCAGCCCGCGCTGGAGCAGGTGTCGTTTACCCTCGCGCCGGGCGAGCTCCTTGGCGTCGTTGGCGGTTCCGGCAGCGGCAAGAGCACGCTTTTGCGCGCCATTGTCGGTCTGCTCGCGGGCAATGCGCGCATCACCGGTGGTCGCATTGCCTTTCAGGGAGCGGCACTGAACGAGCGTGCGCTGAACGCGCTGCGCGGAAATGCTATCGGCATGATCTTTCAGGACCCGGCAGCCTCGTTCTGTCCCGTGCGCACCATTGGCGATCAGATACATGAAGCCCTGAACGCACAGCATCACTGCTCGCGCGCTGAGAGCGATGCTGCCGCCGCTGCGCTCTTCACACAACTCGGCCTCGCTGCGCCGGAAAAGATTCTGACCAGCTATCCTTTTGCGCTTTCCGGCGGCATGAGTCAGCGCGTCGCGCTCGCCATCGCCATGCTCTTGAATCCCGTGCTGCTTCTAGCCGACGAACCCACCAGCGCCCTCGATATGATCAGCCAGCGCCAGGTGCTGGACGTGCTTTCTTTTCTGCGACAGAAAAACGATAGCGCCATTGTGTTCGTCACCCACAACATTGGCGTTTGCGAGCGGCTCGCTGATCAGGTGATCGTGCTCCAGTCCGGCAGGATCGTCGAAGCCGGGCCGACGGCGCAGGTTTTCTCTTCGCCGCAGGCAGCGTACACAAAAGAACTGCTCGCAGCAGTGCCGCGATTAAGGAGGAAATGAGATGACCAAACCATTGTTGGAAGTGCGCGGCCTCAGCGTGCGTTTTACGCGCGGCGCGATCACGTTCAACGCCGCCGAGAGCGTGCATTTTTCTCTGGCGCGTCATGAAACCCTCGGCGTCGTCGGCGGCTCCGGCAGCGGGAAGAGCACCCTGGCCCGCGCCATTTTGCAGCTCGTTCCGAAATGTGCTGGCACGATCCGCTTCGATGGGCAGGAGATCGGCGCGCTCCGCAGACGCGCCCTGCGCGCGTATTACCAGCAGGTGCAGATGGTTTTTCAGCAGCCAGCCGCCTCGTTTGATCCGCGGCGCACCCTTGGCGACGGTATCGGCGAAAGCCTGCGCACAAACGGCTGCACACGTCGCGAGCGAGAAGCGCGCGTGGCAGATCTTCTCGTCCAGTGCGGACTCGCGCCAGAGATCGCTCGCCGCTATCCCCACGAAGTCAGCGGCGGTCAGTGTCAACGCGCTGCGATCGCCCGCGCTCTCGCTATCCAGCCACAGCTTCTCATCTGCGACGAAGCCACCAGCGCCCTCGATGTCACCATGCAGAAGCAGATCCTCGAGCTGCTCGCTGATCTGCGCCGGCAGACCAGTTTCGCCATTCTCTTTATCAGCCACGACCTCGCCCTCGTGCAGGATTTCTGCGACCGCGCCCTCGTCATGCACAACGGCCGCATCGTCGAACAGGGAACGCCCGACGCCATCATCCAGCAGCCACAGCATCCGTACACGCAAGCGCTCATTGACGCAGCGTTGTAGGGAAGCGCAGTCGGTGATCCATTGCTGGCTGTTTTTTCTTGACGAAGGAAAATGGCGTTGGCATAATGAAAATAGCACGTGTATTTTTCTCAGGAGAGGAGCTACAAAAGATGACGACTTTGCTCAAAAAACTTTGCCTGGCGACGGTTGGCGCTGTTGCTGGCGCGGCGCTCTGGTTTCGCCTGCCGTATTCGCCGCTCAAGAAAACATTCGTTGACGACGTGGCGCTGGCGAAGGCGCGTCAGCCAGAAATGACCGGCGCTTTCGCGCGCCAGGATCTGGAAAATCTGCCGGAACTTTTGCAGCGCTATCTCATTCACTGCGGCTACCTCGACATGCCGAAAATGCGCTGGATGACCATGCGCTATGAGGACGTTGAATTTTTACAGAGCGTGGATGGTCCGGCGCTCACCATCGACTACACCCAGCTCAACACCGCTGCCGAGCCTGCGCGTCTGGCGCTTGTCGAGAGCAGCCTCTACGGCATTCCTTTTCAGGGCTACGATTATTATCAGGATGGCGTCGGCGGCATGAAAGGCGTCATCGGAAAAATTGTCACGCTGTTTGATCAGCGCGGCGCGGAGATGGATCGCTCCGCTCTCGTCACCTATCTGGCGGAAGTGCTCTTTCTGCCAAGCGCGCTGTTGAACGACAACATTCATTTTGCAGAGGTTGGCGCTGGTCAGCTCCGCGCCACCATCACCGCCTTCGGCCAGACCGTGAGCGGCGTGTTCACCTTCAACAACAAGGCCGAGATGATCCGCTTTACCACAAACGACCGCAGCCTCTCAAATGATGACGGCAGCACGACGAAAACGCCGTGGGTAGCCACCTGCGGCGATTACCAGCACGCAGAAAATGGCTGCCTTCAGCCAACCACATTCAAAGCCACCTGGCAGCTACCCGACGGTGATTTTACTTATTTCGACGGAAAGATCAAAGCCATCACCTACAACGAGTGAGCAAGGCAACAGCGCGTTGCTTTTCAGCGCATACTGCGCATGATACAATGGGCGTGAGGTGATAGCCATGGAAACAAAAGATATTTTATTAGAATTGCGCAGCCGGCATGAACTTTCGCAGGAAGCTCTCGCTGAAAAACTCCATGTGACGCGACAAGCTGTTTCGCGTTGGGAAAATGGTGAGACTGTGCCGAATATTGACACGCTAAAAGTACTTTCCAAACTTTACGATGTCTCGATCAATACCCTGCTCGGCAGCCCGCGACAGCTCATCTGTCAATGCTGCGGCATGCCGCTGGAGGATGGAACCATGAGCCGCGAGCCCGATGGCAGCATCAATGAAAGCTACTGCAAATGGTGCTACGCCGATGGCCACTTTGCCTATGACAGCATCGACCAGCTCATCGATTTTCTCGCAGACCACATGGCCAGTGACACTTGGCCGCCCGAAAAAGTCCGTGCTTATCTCGAAGAGCTATTGCCCAAGCTTGAACATTGGCAATGAAAAAAGATCAGGAACGTTCGTCCGTAACGTTGCCTGATCTTTTTTCGTTTGTAATGTATTGAATTTATATGTAGCTATAGTGTATAATAAATGCACGTAAGGCTTGGCTAACTTTTTGTGGCTTTCGTCAAAGGCCGTAGAACCTTTATGATATCTGTGTGCATTTGTTTGTGAAAATTTAATCCTAGGAGGAAAAAGAATGGCGTTTACAGATAATTTTGGGAAGCCCAATGGGTTTATTGGATGTATGATGCTTTGGGGGATGAATATGGGGCATTCTCCGTTGTCAAAATGGGGATTTACTCTATTTGATATTCCTCAAGAAGGTAGGATTGTGGATATTGGCTGTGGTGGTGGATATAACGTTCGAAATCTGATCAAAAAATCTGCTCTTGGTAGAGTGTATGGTGTTGACATTTCAGAAGCCAGTGTAAATATATCGAAATTGTTTAATAGGAAATATCTTGGAAAAAGATGTGAGATCTTTCAGGCAGGTGCAGAATGTCTTCCGTTCAAAGATAATACCATTGATCTTGTTACGGCATTTGAAACCGTCTATTTTTGGCGTGATTTGGAGAAGTGTTTTATTGAAGTGTATCGGACGCTGAAGATAAATGGAAGATTTGCTGTTATCAACGATCCTGGTGATCCGAACAAACATTGGGAAAAGATGATACCAAACATGGAGCCATTGAAAGCTGAAGATGTTAGAAAAGTTATGATGTCCGCAGGCTTTGTAGATGTAAAAATATCGAGAAAAAAGAACATGTTCTGTGTTGTCGGCCATAAGAAATGAAAAATAATGACAATAATTAGCAACAAGATCGTGTGAATATGATCCATTGAAAGATTATGGACAGTACAGTTTATCAAAATATGAAAAAAGATCAGGAACGTTCGTCTGGAACGTTGCCTGATCTTTTTTTGTTGATCTGCGATGTGTCAGTTCTTCTTGAAATCGACCAACACCTGCCGTTTTCCGTAGCGTTTGCCACCGGTGCGTTGGATATAGCCTTTATTTTGCAGAGCGATCATGGTGCGTTTGATGGTTCGCAACGATCTGCCGGTCTTTTCCCGCAATTTTCGTTGGGTGAATCCCGGGTGCTCTGCGAGGAGGCGGAGCAGAGCCAATTCTTCTAATGTACATTCCAAAGTGCCATTTTGGCACTTTGGAATATGATCGGTGGCACTTTGGGCGTCAGTGGATTGTTGCCAGTCATCAAAATCAATATGGAGATAGCGATTTTTCAGTTCGTGATTGGTGCCAAGAAGGAGATTTTCGAAAAAATGCTCCAGATAATTCGTTGTCGCATGAACATTATTTTGCAGATCGTTGTAATTGGCGCGCACAAGGGCATTGTGAAAATACCAGGAATGATTTTTGAACGCTTCATTATCGATTGACAGCCCAAAAGTTTTCATATATTTGAGGATGAAGACGGCGACCGTGCGGGTATTTCCCTCACAAAATGGGTGGATCTGCCAGATGCCAGATGTGAAAGAAGACAGGTGTTGAATGATCTCCTCCAATGTCAGGCTGCCGTAGGAAAAAACGCGTTCTTTCTCGAAATCGTAATCCAGTGTGTCGCGAATACTTTGCCATGGTGCGTAGACATCAGATTTTCCGTTCAGCACCCACTCGGCCTTGCTGATGTTGTAGGTGCGCCACATTCCGGCATGATCGATGATGCCGGTGAACAGACGCTTGTGGATGTTTTGAAATTCGACTGGCGAAAATTGGAAGGTATTTTCGCCTAGAAGTTCGGTGATTCTGGAGGAAACGATATCTGCTTCGGCGGTGTCATTTTCAAAATACTGGCGCTGGTCTGCGGCCTCGTAATACGAGACGATCCGGCGCTGGGCTTCTTTGATGTCGATCTTGCCTTCGATGTGATCTTTTGCGGTCGCGAGCAGATAATCAGAGGTTTCAAGCTCGTCGACCTGCTGGAGACCGATCGCGATCTGCCA
>OGWZ01000542.1_pt1 | contig 41815 bp, 38 predicted proteins | sample 1576141 | NCBI WGS metagenome assembly OGWZ01 (sample SAMEA3541512, study PRJEB24748) | human gut metagenome | biome: human gut; feature: human-associated habitat; material: faeces | place: China | collected 2012
ACATATATGAATATATTGCTCATTCATTGCATAGTCCCATGGCAGCAGGAAAAACGTATGACTAGATTAAACGAGCCATTATGAGCTTGAAAGTATATCCTCAGCGGCATAGTTTTTTACAAAAAGATGTTTGGAAAATTCGCCAGATACGTTGCATGCCTGTAGCTCATTTTTTACTTTTCTATATTGTAGACGAACAGGAAAAAAGTTTCTGTTTTGCGTATCGTGTATAGTAAACGGGATATCAATCAACAAATATAAATGGAATTTTGTTACAAAAAAATATTATTTTTATTGAAATTAAATTTTATATATATTATAATAAACAAAGGAGACGTAATGGAAAAAAATATAACGTATCATATGCGCATTAATGCCGTAAAAAATGAATTACACAATAAAAACGAAATTCGTATTTTTAAGTTTATACAATCTCGCAAAGAAGATATTATACATATGTCTGTTTCGGAAGCTGCAGAAGCTTGTAAAGTTAGTAAGGCTGCCATGGTCCGCTATGCGCAGAAACTTGGCTATAAAGGATATCAAGCAATGAAAATTAATATTGCTCAAGAGACAATCGAGCCAGAAAAACAGATTTATGGAAAATTAGTAAAGACTGATACAATAAAGTCTATTATGAATAAGATAATTAGTTCGCATATTCAGGCTTTAAAGGATACTTTACGAGTATTAGATGATAGTGCAATTGAACAAGCCATAAAGTACATATTACATGCTAATCAACTATTATTTATGGGAATAGGTGGCGCAGGTAGTGTGGCACAGGATGGACAGCATAAATTTATGAAAATAGGAAGATTGGCACATTTTTATGCTGATTATAATTTACAAACAATGGCAGTTTCAACATTATCGTCGAAGGATGTTATAATTGCGATTTCACATTCAGGAGATTCGATGGAATTGTTGAATTTATTAGAGATAGCCAGTCATTCTAATGTAAAGATTATAGCGATTACCAATTATAGTAAATCTTCTATCGTGGAATTAGCTGATGTCTCACTATTTACATATTCTGATGAAACTGCGGTTAATAGTGATGCCTTATCTTCGCGCATTGCTGAACTGGCTATATTAGATATTCTTTATATTGGAGTTGTATTTAAAACTTATAGAACATCTTATGAACATATTGTTATGACAAGAACTGCTTTAGCTTCAACTAAAATATAGGTATAGATGATGAGGTGAGTACTATGTTTTGTGGTATTGACTTGGGAACATCTAGTGTAAAAGCAGCAATCTTTTTGCCAGATGGTAAAATGGTAGCGTATGCACGAAAAGAGTGTGATATGGTTAGCCCCAGAGTTGGGTGGTCAGAATTAAACCCTCAAAATTATTTAGAGAATGTATATGATGTATTATCAGCTGTCTTTAATCAATATAAAGGTCCAGTAAAATCTATTGCATTATCTTCACAAGCACAAGCTTGTTTACCAGTTGATAAAGATGGAAAAGCTCTTTATAACATAATTGTGACTATGGATAATAGAACAATTGAACAATATCAATATTGGAAAGCGAATTATAATGAATGGGATGTATATAAAAAGAGTGGTGTGCCTTTTTCTACCATTTATGCACTAAACAAAATTATGTGGCATAAACAAAATAATCCTGAAATTTATCAACGAGCTTGGAAATTTCTGTGTGTCCAGGACTATGTTATGTTTAAGTTGACAGGATGTGATCCGGTTATTGATTATTCTTTAGCAAGTAGAAGCATGATGTTGTACATAGCGGATAATAAATGGAATCAGTCTCTCTTAGCTATTGCTAAAATAGATATTGATAAATTAGCTAAACCAATTTTATCAACTACCGTCGTAGGTAAACTAAAAAGAAAATTATCTCATTGGCTAGGATTGTCTGAACCATGTGACGTGATAATAGGAGGTCATGATCAGGTTTGCGGGGCCATTGGAAGCGGCGTCATTATTCCAGGGATGATGATGGATGCTTGTGGGACTGTTGACGCAATGGTAACGGTGCTGAATGATAGTAAACCAAGAAAAGCAATGATGAAAAAAGGACTGCCTATATATGGTCTTGTGAATTTAAAAAATTATATTACGCTGGCAATCAACACTAATGGAGGATTATTCCTTAAATGGTATAAAAATACTTTTTATAGGGCTGAAACGAAAGACTTCATGTTGAGAGGAAAAGATATTTATTCGGAGATTATAAATTGCAGCGCTGACAATCCATCGGATATGTATGTATTGCCACATTTAGAAGGTGCGGGTAGTCCATATAATGACCCTACGTCGATGGGAGCTATTATTGGATTAAAATCAAGGTATAATCGACGAGATTTATCGAAGGCTGTATTGGATTCATTGGCATATGAAATGAAGCTTAATTTGCTTGCTATTGAAAAAAGCACGAACTGCATTATAAATGAAATACGAATTATTGGTGGAGGAGCTAAAACACCTAAATGGTTGCAAATTAAAGCAGATGTGTTTAATAAGGAGATTGTTTCTCTTGAAAATAATGAAGCGGCAGTTTTAGGTGCAGCTATTTTGGGAGCAATAGGAATAGGATATTTTTCTGATATAAAGCAAGCGATTGCTCAAATGGTTAAGCCCAAAAGAAGATATATTCCTATAGAGAAAAATGTCGCAAAATATGAAGAACATTTTGAGGAATATCAGGAAATATATAAAATATTAAAACCATTAAATAAAAAAATATTTAATCGAATTAATAAATAATAAAATAATAGGGAGGGAATTATATGGCAATGTTAGGAAAGGCAGTAAGACTTAGTAGGCTGGTAGATTCAAAAAGTAATAAAATGATGGCAATTACTGTGGATCATGCAATCTCTAGGGGCATTGCAGGAATGAAAGGATTACAACCAATTCAAGATACAATAGATAAAATTATTCTTGGTTGCCCTAATGCAATCACAATGACAAAGGGAATAGCTGAAAGATGTATGTGGAAACATGCAGGAAAAATATCGTTATTACTAAAATGTTCAAATTATTCTCCTGTTGCACCCACCAAAGATACTATTTTTGGTTCTGTTGATGAAGCGGTTCGAATGGGGGCAGATGGGGTATCTATTGGGGCAATGACTCTTGGTGATTTTCAGGGGGAACAATTTGAGACAATAGGGCGATTTTCAGAGGAATGTACTTTAAAAGGCATGCCACTCATTGGTCATATTTATCCTAAAGGGGAATCGGTACCTAGTAATGAACGGACTGATTGGAAAAATATAGCGTATTGTGTTCGTAGTGCCTGCGAATTAGGTATGGATATTGTTAAGACCACTTATACAGGCGATCCAGAGTCAATGGCAAAAGTTATCTCATGTGTTCCATCGAGCTTTCGTGTTGTGATTCAAGGTGGAGATAGTTGTAGAAACTTGGATGACTATTTACAGATGACACGAGATGCAATGGATTGCGGGGTTGGTGGCGTTACCATGGGACGTTTTGTGTGGAATTATAAAGATATTACTGCATTAGTTATCACTTTGAGATACATTATTCATAAAAGATATTCTGTAAAGGAAGCAAAAGAACTACTGACACAACTAGAGCATGATAAAAATTATTGTGATTTTTGATAAATAGTTTAAATAAAGAATATAATAAAACAGGAGTATTGTTGATAATTTTAATAAATATACCATTATATGAATACATTTGATGTTTGCGTGCTATTATGACACGGGAACCTCTCATAAGCTGTTAATGAATAAGACCGCATACCTCCGGGTATGCGGTTCTTTTCATTGGGATACGGTCATTTTTGCCGGACCCGGGATTTTTTCCAGGCGCCGCTCAGGTAAAAGAGGATGCCCACCCAGAATGGCGTGAAGTTGGCCAGGGCATCCCCGAGCCAGAAGCCCATATAGCGCATATTCAAATAGACGCCGAACAGGACGGACAGGCCCAGTCGCAGGATGAGACCGTCAAAGAGGGCTGTTGCAAAGTTTACTTTGGTATTGCCGCTGCCGTTAATGAGGGAATTCATGGCAGACCGGCCGGCACAGCTGAAAAAGCAGAGGATGCCAATGGGGACATATTCTATGCCGATACGGGCTACTTCAGGGTCATCGGTAAATATCTGAAAAATTTCTACCGGCCAGGTGTACAGAAGAATAGAAAAAAGGATAGCCAGCGTAACGGTGATGCGGAAGATGGACCAGATAATCTGATTGACCCGTTCGTACCGGGCAGCTCCGATGTTCTGCCCTATCATGGACGATCCGGCTGTATTGATGGCATTGGAAATAAGATTGGATGTTACATAGAGTCGGTTGGCCACTCCGGAAAATGCGGAAACGGCTACGCCATAGGAATTAATCCATGAATTGACGAATAATTTGGAAAATTGGACAGAGGCATTTTTGATGGCCATGGGAATGCCCAGTTTGAGAAGATCACCGGCAATCTGAAAATCAGGATGAAAGAATTCTCCCGGGGATGCAGGAAGGTAGTACTGGCTGCGATGACGCCAGACGAAACAGGATGCGGCCAGAAAACTGACTCCCTGACTGAATACGGTGGCCAGGGCAGCGCCGGCGGCTCCCAGATTCCAGAAGCAGACGAAAACGAAATCCAGAATGACGTTGAGGACCGTAGCGCAGGCAATGAAATAAAAAGGATGCCGGGCATCACCCATGCCACGGAGAATGGCGCTGGCGGCATTGTATCCATAGATAAACAGAATGCCGGTCATGCTTACGACGGCGTATCCCATCGTTTCGCCATAGGCTTCGGGAGGCGTATTCATGAGAGCCATAATGGCGTGCCGTTCATACAGGCATCCTCCTGTCATAAGCAGAGCGAAAAAAAGCAGCAACAGGAGCAGAGTACTTACCAGAGCTGCCAGCTTATCGTGACGCCGGGCCCCGATATACTGGGATATGAGAATCTGACCGGCACTGGAAAATCCCATAGCGACAAAGGTCAGACAGTTCGTCAGGTCCCCGCCGATAGACACTGCCGACAAACCGGCCTTTCCCAGTACCTGTCCGACAATAATCATATCTGCCATATTATATGTAATTTGTAGTAACTGGGACAGGAGCATAGGCAGGGCGAACCGGAGAAGCTGCCGGGTGACGCTGCCTGTCGTAAAGTCCGTGACATACGTGGATTTATTCATTGTGGCTAAAACACAGAGAGCCTGTAGCATAGAATTCGCTGCAGGCTCTCATCCTTTTATTTTATTAAATTGTTGTATAAGCAGAAAACTGCCATATTGACATTATACCAGACCTGTCCCGGGTGGAAAAGTGCTATTTCTGGTTGACCTGACGAAATTTACCAGGGGAAATTCCTTTTTGTTTGCGGAACGTTTTGATGAAATAACTGAGGTTATTGAATCCGCAGGAATAGGCAATATCTGTAATGGATTTGTCTGTATAGGCCAGTTTCAGGCAGGCCTGGTCGATGCGGTACTGATTCAGATATTCAATCGGTGTATAGTGCGTCATTTTCTGGAAAAATTTACAGAAATAATTAGGTGACAATCCTGCAGCGCTGGAAAGTTCGGAAAGTGTCAGGGGTGTCGCGTATTTGTCGTCAATGAGCTGGAATGCCTTTTTTAATTTCTGCATCTGAAGATGACTCGTTTCTACCGGCTGCTTGGTCACAGGAGTATATTGTTTTTCCTGAATGATAAGCCCGAATACCGTATACAGCATGCCTGTAACAATCAGTTCATAACCGGGATTTTCCCGTTGCATTTCTTCAAAGAGGATACGGACAATAAGGGCCAGCTTTTTGTCATCCTGATTGAAGTGATTGCGGACGTTGAGCGTATGATTGAGCAGGTTATTGAGATCACTGGATTGATAGTTGGTCGAATGAAGCAGTTTGGGAGGTTCAAATACGAGACATTCATATGCTGTATCATCAGAATCGACGACACCTCCGTGGACGATGCCATCGCGGATAAAGACAATATCCCCCGGAACGAGATGCAGTGTCTCCTCATTGAGTGAAATCGTAAAACCGCCGCGGAGCATGCGGATGAGTTCATATTCCATGTGCCAGTGATAGGGCATGTTAAAACGGGGATGATATTTTTCGACATGGTAAAAACCGATGGGGAAATCGAAGCGGCCGCGCTTCATCATTTCATGATAACCTTCGTGTTCCAATAGACAGGGTGCCTCCTTTTCTTACGTAATATTGTGCAATTTAACGATAAAATTATTATATTTTACCATTGTTAACTGACAAAAATAAATAAAATAGCCGAAATATACATAAAATTATTATACTAATAGGTAGTATAACACAAGTAAAGGACTTTGCCCAATGCTATACTATGACTATAAACAAAAGGAATATTAAAAATCCAAATCATGCATGATAAGCAACGAAGTTAAGTGGTCAATGCCCTTACGGCATAATTAGAAAGGATGGTATTATATCATGGATTTACAGTTAAAAGGCAAAGTCGTATTGGTTTCTGGTGGTGGCGCTGGTATTGGCAGCGGTATCGTAGTGTCTCTCGTAAAAGAAGGCGCCGTTCCCATTATTCTGACCCGTTCGGATAAACCGGAATTCAAAAAAGAATTAGATGCTATGGGCGCCGATTATGAATTCCATCTCATCGACCTCAATAATACGGATCAGATTAAACCGATTGTTGATGACGTAGCAAAACGCCGTGGTGGTATTTATGGCGTCGTAAATAATGCCGGCTGCAACGATAACAAAGCAATCGAAGAAACGTCGTGGCAGGATTTTGAAAAGAGCCTCCATGGTAACCTGACCCATTATTATGAACTCGTCCGTGCCGCTCTTCCTTATCTGATCAAGAGCAAAGGCTCTGTCCTCAATATTACATCCAAGACGGCTCTTACGGGCCAGGGTAAAACGAGTGCCTATGCGGCAGCCAAAGGTGCTATCCTGGGCCTGACCCGTGAATGGGCTGCTGCGTTCCTCCAGTATGAAATCCGCGTCAATGCCATCGTAGTCAGCGAATGCTGGACGCCTCTGTATGCAAAATGGATCAAGACTTTTGATGATCCGGAAGCCCGTAAGAAAGTCATTACCGATAAAATCCCGTTCCAGCACCGCTTTACGACAATTGAAGAAATCGGAGACAATACGGTATTCCTCCTCTCGCCGGTATCGTCCCATACGACGGGCCAGTGGGTATTCGTCGATGGCGGCTATGTACATCTCGACCGTGCGTTAACCTAAAGGCAGGGAGGTAAGGACTTATGCCAAGTGCAAGCAATAAAAGTATAAAAATCGCGTTTATCCTGGTTACGACGCTGTTTCTGCTCTGGGGTCTCAGTTATGGACTGATCGACGTCATGAACAAGAATTTCCAGAACCAGCTGGGAATTACAAAAGCTACTTCCGGCCTGCTGCAGGCAGCCTATTTCGGCGGATATTTCGTTTTTGCTACACCGGCCTCCCTCGTAGCCCGTAAATATGGCTACAAAGGTGGTATTATGATGGGCCTGGCACTCTATGCTATCGGTGCCCTCATGATTGTTCCGGCCAGCAACGCCCACAGCTTCCAGATTTTCCTCGTAGCTTTCTTTATCATCGCCTGTGGTCTGGCCAGCCTGGAAACGAATGCCAACCCGTATATCACGAAGTTAGGCAGTGATAAGGACGCTGCGTTCCGGCTGAATGTCGCTCAGTGCGCCAATGGTATTGGCCAGTTCTTAGGGCCTATCATCGGGGGTATGCTTTTCCTGTCCATTGCCAGCGGCACAGATATTTCGCAGAACATGCACAACGTACAAATGGTTTATGTCGGTATTGCTGCTATTGTCGTTGTTATGCTGATCCTTTTCGTAGTCAACAAACTGCCTGAAGGGGCAGAAGTTTCCGGGGATGAAGATGCAGCCGAAGGGGATGGGTCGTACAGCCAGCTGTTCAGCTACAAACACTTCCGCCTCGGTGCTCTCGCCCAGTTCCTCTATATCGCAGCCCAGGTTGGTGCCGGTGCCTTCTTTATCAATTATAGTGTTGAACACTGGCAGGGACTTTCCGACAGCCGTGCCGCTTATTTCTTCAGCATCGCTCTCGTAGCGTTCCTGATTGGCCGTGTCGTTACGACGCCGCTCATGAAAAAATTCAGTGCCGGTAAAATCCTCGGCGCGTATTCAGCTATCAACGTCGTCCTCGTCGTACTGCTGAACATCGTGTCTGGCAGCACAGCCGTATTCCTTCTCATTGCCGTATTCTTCTTCATGTCCATCAGTTTCCCAACCATCTTTGCCCTGAGCATTGTCAATCTGCCGCAGAACCTGGTCAAGACCGCATCCAGTATCATCATTATGAGTATCGTCGGCGGCGCTATCATGCCGTACTTCATGGGTCATGTCGCCGATATGGTCAATACAGCTGCCGGCTATCTGCTGCTCATCCCGTGCTTCCTCTATGTTGCCTGGTACGGCTTTAAAGGATGTCACGCTGATGACAGTGCAAAGAAAGCTATTCAGCAGTAAGGAGAACAATCATGTTAGATATTATTGACAGTCATTTCCATATCTGGAATCTCGACGTGCTCCGTCTTCCCTGGCTCAAGGATTGCCCGGCCATTGCTCACAGCTATGCCGTGTCAGACCTTCTGGCAGCCTACGGACGCCACGACGATGTCAACTTCCTCGGCGGCGTCTATATCGAAGTCGATTGTGATGACCGGTTTAAAGAAGATGAATACATCTATGGCCTTCATGAACCGAAGATGCTGGCCAAAGTCATGCGGGCTCCCCTTTCAGCACACATGCGCGTACCCCTCGGTATCGCTGGTGTCCGCGAACCGCTCCATGTACCCGGTTCGCCTAAGGGCCGCTGCCTGCAGAAAAGCTTTATCGAAGGATTGGAAGCATTGGCTGATGCAGGGCTTCTCTTTGAAAGCTGCAACCGTACGGAAGAACTGGATGATATGTATCAGGCAGCAAAAACGGTTCCGCAGGCAAAAATCGTCATCAACCACTGTGGGAATGCGACAGAAGTAACGCCGGCATATAAAGAAGTGATGACTAAATTTGCCTCTCTTCCAAATGTGTACTGCAAGGTTTCGGGCTTTCCGACCCAGAATAAAAAGTTCGTGAAAGAACTCCTCGATTTCCTGAGCGGAACCTTTGCTCCGGACCGTCTCATTTACGCTTCCAATTTCCCTGTCGTATCGCTGTATTCCACCTTTGATGAACATCTCAATATCGTCCGTGACTATTTCCACGACGATCCTGATTTCTTTGCTAATACGACAAAAGCGTTATATCAGATTAAAGACTGATACGCCTATGCCTGTTAGATAGCCACTTCTCTGGGAAAAAGCACTGCTCCTGCCGGCAGTGCTTTTTTCCATATCATTTTTCCTGGTTTGGGTTTATAATAAAAAACACAGAGTATAGTTATACAGTAAGGAAGTGACATCATGAAAGAAATCAAAGAAAAAAAGAAGCCCATGCTGTTTTATTATATTGTAGCACTGGCGATTATTTTTATGTTCAACGCCGTTGCCAAACCGTATTATGATCAGCAGAGCGTCAAGAATGTCGATTATGGCACCTTTATGAACATGACCGATGATAAGTCGGTAGCAAGTGTGGAAATTGAAGAAAATCAGATTCTGTTCAAAGACAAAGACGGTAATCAGTACCGGACTGGTGTCGTCAATGATCCTCAGCTGACAGAACGCCTGCATAAAGCCGATGTTTCTTTCAATCAGGTCATCAAGGAAAAGGATTCGCCCTTTACGGACTTTCTCATTGCCTGGATCCTGCCTATCCTGATTTTCTTTGGCATCGGGTATTATTTCAATCGTAAACTGATGAGCCGGGGCGGTGGGAATTCGCTCATGTTTGGCTCGAAAAATCAGGTGAAAGTCTATGTTCCCTCTGCCAATGGCATTCATTTTTCCGATGTGGCCGGTGAAGATGAAGCCAAGGAAAATCTGTCTGAAATCGTAGATTTCCTTCATCATCCAGATAAATATGCCAAAGTAGGGGCCAAGATGCCAAAAGGGGTGCTCCTCGTGGGGCCTCCGGGCACAGGCAAGACGATGCTGGCCAAGGCTGTAGCTGGTGAAGCTGGTGTTCCCTTTTTCCCCATTGCCGGCTCGGAATTCGTAGAAATGTTCGTCGGCATGGGTGCTTCCAAGGTGCGTGACCTTTTCAATCAGGCCAAGCAGAAAGCACCGTGCATTATATTCATTGATGAAATAGATGCTATCGGCCAGAAGCGGACGGGCAGCGCCATGGGAAACAGTGAACGGGAACAGACACTGAATCAGCTCCTGACAGAAATGGACGGATTCGATGCCGATGATAGCGTCGTCATTCTGGCGGCAACCAACCGCCCGGAATCGCTGGATCCGGCACTGCTCCGGCCGGGCCGGTTTGACCGCCGCGTCCCTGTCGAATTACCGGATCTTCAGGGCCGCGAAGCCATCCTCAAGGCTCACGCACGCAAAGTCAGCCTGGATTCAGATGTCGATTTCCATACCATTGCCCGTATGGCTGCCGGTGCCTCCGGTGCAGAACTGGCCAATATCGTCAACGAAGCGGCTCTCCGGGCCGTGCGGGATCACAGGGATGCCGTCTGTCAGGCTGATCTGGAAGAAAGTATCGAAGTGGTCATCGCAGGCTATCAGAAGAAGAATGCTATTTTGTCAGACGAAGAAAAGCGGACCGTGGCCTATCATGAAATCGGACATGCCCTGGTAGCAGCCCTTCAGAGTCATTCGGCACCGGTACAGAAAATCACCATCATTCCCCGCACATCGGGAGCTCTGGGATATACCATGCAGGTAGATCAGCAGGATAAATATATTTTGTCCAAAGAAGAACTGGAAAATAAAATTGCTACCTTTACCGGTGGCCGTGCTGCAGAAGAAGTCGTATTCGGCCAGGTGACGACCGGTGCATCCAATGATATCGAACAGGCGACGAAACTGGCCCGGGCTATGATTACCCGGTATGGCATGAGTGATGAGTTCGATATGGTCGCCATGGAAACGGTGACGAATAAATATCTCGGCGGCGATACATCACTGGCCTGTGCACCGGAAACGCAGAAGTACATCGATGCCAAAGTCGTATCGCTCGTCAAGGAACAGCATAATAAAGCCAGAAAGATTCTTTCTGACAACCGGCCGCTTCTGGATGAGCTGGCAAAATTCCTGTATGAAAAAGAAACGATTACGGGAAAGGAATTTATGTCTATCCTGCGCAAGTATTACAAACAAGATGAAGTCAAAGACGCTCCGGAATTACCGGAAGACTAGACAAGGAAGGCGGAAACAGGATGAAGAGCAGCGAGCTTGGCAGACGAAACGGAAACATATGGAAAAAAGCGGCTATCCTGATGGGACTGGCACTGTGTCTGGGAGCGGGAAGTGTACTGCCGGCACAGGCATACTTCAAGAGTCCCCTGGCTGCTGATCCCCATTACCGGCCTGTGAATTTCGGCATGGGGTATGAGGTCTATATTGATTTATCCCACATGGAAACCATACCGGGTAAAGGCGGCGACTGGGTTTTTACGGTTCCTATGTTCAATTCCAAAGAAGATTCAGGACAGATTGAGGGGACCTATACCCTTACGTACAAGATAGACCGGAGCAAACAGGCCTGGGTCTATGATGAAGGCACTCATTCCTGGCAGGTCATTCCTATGAGTAAACGGATACAGCACAGCCAGATGGCCGATTATGTAGCCGTCAATCTCTGCTATAAAGCAAAAACCGGTAAATATCTCTACGATGCCGGCCAGTATGTACAGGCTATGGAACGGTATTATCACGGGCCCGATGTGATGCCTGCCGTGGGAGCTGGGAAGTGAGACGCCTCCGGATCTATGCCGGGATGCTGGCTCTGCTTCTCCTATGTCTGCTGCCAGGTATGGCTATGGCGGAAGAGGCGATGTCACCTCTCTCTGTCGTAAAGGGACATCCTCTTCAGCTTGGCGATACGATAGGCATCGTTGCGCCTGCGACCCATAGTGAAGATATCGCACTGGCTCCCCATCTGGAAGCCCTCCATGCCATGGGATATAAGACCTGCCTGGCTCCGTCGGCCCTGCACCGGTATGGATATTTCGCCGGTACAGATTCTGAACGGGCCGATGATATCAATGCATGTTTCCGGGATAACCGCATCGATGCGATTCTCTGTCTCAATGGCGGATACGGCAGTGCCCGGATTCTGGACCGGCTTGATTATGCCATGATTGCGGCCCATCCCAAACTGCTCATCGGATTCAGCGATATTACGGCTCTTGAGGCGGCACTCTATGAAAAAAGCCATCTCGTGACCCTGAGCGGGCCACTGCTCATTACTATTCCGGGAAGCCCCTATTCTTCTCAGCAGTTCAGGCAGGCCGTGACGGCATCAGCGCCACTGGGAGCTGTGACGATGCCGGCAGGCAGGTCATTGCAGACGGTGCTTCCTGGTAAAGCCTCAGGCAGGCTGATCGGGGGAAATCTTTCTGTCATTGCCTCACTCGCCGGTACGCCGTATGAACTAAAAGGAAAGGGCTGTATCCTGGTCCTGGAAGACGTAGGAGAAGAATCATACCGCATCGACCGGATGATGAACCAGCTCTGGCAGAATGGACTGTTGCAGCAGGTAGAAGGAATCGTCTATGGCGATTTTACAGACTGTGGTCACGATCCCGGTGATTTTACGACCGATGAAGTGCTGACATATTATGCCAAAAAGGCAGGAAAGCCTGCTGTCCGGGGGCTGCCATTCGGGCACGGAACGGATAAGGCCTGTCTTCCTATCGGAGCGTACAGTGAACTGGATGCCCGGCCGGATGGGACAGCGCAGTTTGCTATCAAAGAAGCACATACAATTCAAAAAGACGCATCGAAATGAAAAGATGCGTCTTTTTTATGCGCAGAGTCCTGTTATGGCAGAATCAGGGCTTTTTTTGTTGTCCTGTATTTGTTAAAATAATCTATTATAGTTGTATATGAAAGATATAGAAAGAGGTGCGCTATGGCACAGGAAGAACGGGTGCATATGGGACTGAGCGTAAAGGCCATGATTTTTCATGCCGGACGTCTTCTCGTACTGCAGAAAAATGATGCGGAAGGACTGCATCACTGGGAATTCCCCGGTGGAGGACTGAGACGGGATGAAGATTTTGCTATGGCCGTATGCCGGGAAGTCATGGAGGAGACGGGGCTTTCCATTCAGATTCTGGCTACGGCAGGAACCTGGAGCTATCAGAAAAGAGACGGACAGTTTCTGAATGGTGTCATTTTTACAGCTGTAACGGATACAGAGGACGTACGTCTTTCTCACGAACACTGCGATTACCGCTGGGTGACGCCGGAAGAATTCCGTACTTGTGAACTCCACGGGTCGCTCCGGCGGTCGCTGGACCAGATGCAGGAGGCGGACTATGAACGGCAGGATTTCCTGCTTCAGCCATTTTTACGTCTTCATGGAGTGATTGGACATGAATAAAGACGCGCAGAAGAAAGCTCCTTTTGCCGATGCATTGGAAGAATACTGCCGACAGCGGATGGTACCGTTTCATACGCCGGGGCATAAACTGGGAACGGGAGCTCCCGTCAGGGAACAGCTCCTTTTTGGAAAGGCGCTGCGGCAGGATCTGGGACTGATGTATGCCCTCGATGATTTATTTCAGCCGGAAGGACCGCTCCGTGAAGCTATGGAGCTGGCTGCTGATGCATATGGCGCCGGACGGACTTTCTTTTCCGTCAACGGTACGACCGCCTGTATTGAAGCGATGATCCTGGCGGTCTGCGGACCCGGCGATACGGTGCTCATTCCCAGAGAAGCCCATCGCAGTGTCCTGAGCGGCCTGATTCTGAGCGGTGCTGTGCCGGCGTACATGGAAAGCCGCTATGCAGAGAGGGAAGAGGTATCTCTCGGACCAGATCCGGCCAGTCTGCAGGCGGCTATCGCTGCCCATAAAGACGCCAGAGCGGTACTCTTTACGTATCCGACCTATGACGGGCTGGCAGGACAGCTGACGGAGATGGTCCGGATTGCCCATCAGTATGGGTTGATTGTGCTGGTCGATGAGGCTCACGGAGCTCATCTGGCTTTTCATGAAGAACTGCCGCCTGATGCGCTGGCCTGCGGTGCCGATTGTGTGGCCCAGAGTACGCATAAGCTGACGGGCTCGCTGACACAGACATCCATGCTTCACTGCCGCCGGGGTTTTCCGTATACAGACAGGGTAGCAGCGGCTATGGCACTCGTTCAGTCTACGAGTCCCCATTACTGGTTTCTGGCTTCTCTGGATCTGGCCCGGCAGCAAATGGCGCTGGAAGGGCGGCAGCGGGAAACACAGGCCCTTTCTCTGGCCCGTCAGGCCCGGAAGCAGCTCAATGCCCTGCCCGGAATCAGCTGCTTTGGTAGGGAAATGATGCGCTATGAAGCCGTCGGGAATCTGGATGAAACAAAGCTGACTATCGATTTTTCCGGATTGGGACTTATGGGGCGGGAAGCAGAACGTCTGCTGCGGGATGCCCGCATAGAAGTAGAACTCACGGCAGGCCATCACGTACTGGCCCTGGTTACATTCGGTGACAGCGATAAAAGTATACAGGCTCTGCTCGATGGCTGCCGGAAGATTGCCGGCACGCATCAGGTAGTGGAGCGGAAAGACACGCCGGAACCCCCATTGCCGCAGCCTCAGGTCGTCATGGCCCCGCGGGAAGCCTGGTATGCTGAAAAAGAAACGATATCCCGGTCTCTTTGTGCAGGCCGGATATGTGCCGAAACGATTACATTTTATCCACCGGGAATCCCCGTAGTGGCAGCAGGAGAAGTACTGACCGGGGATATACTGGCATATATAGATCAGAAAATGGCTGCGGGATATGTGACCAATGGTGCAGCCGACAGTAGTCTGGATACAATACAGGTTGTACGGAAAGGATGACATCATGCAAGGCAAACTGATTATTATAGAAGGAGGAGATGGCAGTGGAAAAGCGACGCAGACGAAGCTGCTGCAGGAACATCTCCAAAAAGATGGAAAACCAGTACAGGCCGTAAGTTTTCCCGATTACGACAGCGATTCCAGCGCCCTCGTCCGCATGTATCTGCGGGGAGATTTCGGTACCGATGCCGATGCGGTCAATCCGTACGCTGCGTCGGCTTTTTATGCCGTAGACCGGTTTGCATCGTATCAGATGCACTGGAAATCCTTTTTGCAGAATGGCGGTGTAGTCCTGGCCGACCGGTATACGACGAGCAATATGCTTTATCAGATGATTAAATTTAACGATTCCGCAGAGCGCAGCGCTTATCTGGACTGGCTGGAAGATTTTGAGTTTGGAAAGATGGGACTTCCCCGCCCGGATCTGGTCTGTCTCCTCGATGTGCCGCTCGATGTAACAGAATGGCTGATGGCGGGCAGGCAGGGAAAAACCGGAGGTGCGACCGGTGACATTCATGAAAAAAATGAGTCTTTTTTGCATAAATGCCACGATGCCTACGACGAACTGACAGACCGCTATGGCTGGAAGCGCATTGCCTGTACGGAAGATGGGCGGATGCGCAGCATAGAGGATATACACGCTGACCTGTACCGGGCAGTCACAGCAGTCCTGATACCGTGAGCAGTATCTTTTCTCATAAACGGCATGGTATAGACTTTATGCTTCATTTTCCTTATAATAGAAAGGATTAGTATAGAGTTTTTACCAGGAGGAACGCGGCATGAGTCAGGACTATTTTGATGCTGTTATCGGTCATGAGACAATCAAAGCCCGTCTGCGCCATCTGATTGCTGAAGAGCGGCTTCCCCATGCCATGATTTTTGCCGGGCCGGAGGGGCTTGGCAAGGCATTGATGGCACGGGCTGTCGCAGAAACGCTCAGCGGACGGCCGCTCCTCGCTGATTTCGCTCACCTGTCCTGTGATGCCGATACGCCGTTTATTGAAGATGGGGGAACTGTTTTTTATCTCGATGTCATCGGTACGATGCTCCGGGTAGATCAGTTCCGGCAGCTTCAGGAAAAGTTGATGCTGCGTGCTTCCGGGAGCCGGGTCTGCATTATTAATCATGTAGAAACGATGAATAAGGAATTTGCCAATCGCATGCTCAAAACACTGGAAGAGCCGCCGCAGGGAGTGCATTTCATTCTGGTGACCAGTCAGCCTGACCTGTTGCTGCCGACCATTGTGTCACGCTGTGCCATGATACCATTCGAACCCGTCGGGGATGAAGAGATGCTGCAAGGGCTGGTGCGGCTATACGGAGGAACGGCAGAATCATACCGTCAGGCTGTATTATGGGGCGGCGGCAATGTCGCCCGCGTACTTGCCCTGAAAGATGGAAACGGCCTTGAAGCGGTTCAGCAGGCATTGTCTTTCCTGCAGATCATGGCCCGTCATGCATGCCCTTACGCCAAGTGGCACAGTATCTCAGCGGGATGGACGGATCAGGAATCGCGGGACGTCTTCCGCTGGATCCAGATATTGCTCCGCGATATGGTAGTCATGCGTTCGGGAGTGCCGCAAGAACGGCTCCATCTGGGCCAGTACGCTCATGAAGTTTCAGAACTGCTGCCGGCCTGGCCGGATTCCTGCATTTTTTCACTCCAGCATGTTCTCGATGAGGCAGGAGAAGCGATTCTCCGCCATGTCAATGTGCGGCTGGTATGGGATGCCGTGTGTATCCGGTTTATCCGGGCAAAAGGAGGAATATAGTTGATAGTTGTTGGCATACGTTTTAAACCGGCCGGCAAGATATATTATTTTGACCCGACAGAAATCGTCCTCGCCGAAGGGGACGGGGTCATTGTCGAAACGGCCCGTGGCATGGAATACGGAACGGTTGTCATTGCCCCGCGCAGTGTCGCCGCATCGGAAGTAGTACAGCCACTGAAACCGATTATCCGCAAAGCAACGGCGAAAGATATGCGGCAGGTAGAACGCAATAAAGAAAGAGAAAAGAAGGCCTTTACGATCTGCCTGGAAAAAATCGCCAAACATAAACTTCCCATGAAGCTCATCGATGTAGATTACACCTTTGATATGGGGAAAATCATATTCTTTTTTACCGCCGATGGACGCATCGATTTCCGGGAACTGGTACGGGATCTGGCATCGGTATTCCGCACGCGTATCGAACTGCGGCAGATTGGTCTCCGAGATGAAGCCAAGATGATTGGCGGTATCGGATATTGCGGCCGGCCGTTATGCTGCGCTTCCTTCCTGGGTGATTTCAAGCCCGTATCCATCCGCATGGCAAAAGGTCAGGGCATGTCCCTCAATCCGACGAAGATATCCGGTATCTGCGGACGCCTCATGTGCTGCCTGCGATACGAAAATGACTTGTATACTTCGGGCGAGCTTAAGTGCCAGAACTGCCAGAAAAATTGTGAACAACAGAAGCCGCCACAGGTCGGACAGCGGGTCATCACCGATGAAGGCCTGGGTACGGTACTTCGCGTCCATATGAAAGACCACACGGTCAAGGTACAGCTCGAATCAGGACATAATGTCAATGTCCCCTGGTCGGACGTAGCCGAACCGGATCATGAAAGTTAATCTGGGACCTCACGAACGGCTCGACGACCTGGTACTGGACGGAATGAAAGTCATCCAGCGCGATGACCAGTTCTGTTTCTCTCTCGATACGGTGCTGCTGGCTCATTTCGGTGCCGTTCCCCGGGGGAAGGTCCTCGACCTGGGGACTGGGACGGCGGCCATTCCCCTGATTCTGAGTGCCCGTGGCGCTGTTTCCGTGACCGGTGCCGAGCTCAATCCGGTCATGGCGGATATTGCCCGGCGCAATGTGGCGCTCAATGGCCGTGGACCGGTCATTACGATTGTAGAAGAAGATTATCGTGCCATCCGCCACTGGTCGGAAAGCGGAGCGTTTGCCGTGGTATATGCCAACCCTCCGTACCGGGAAAAAAGCCGTGGTGCATACAGCGATGCCGAAGGAATCCGCCGGGCACGTCATGAAGAAACGGCAACGCTGGACGATGTGCTCGATGCCGCATCGTATGCGCTCAAATTCCACGGACGGTTCCGCATGGTACATATTACGGAACGACTGACAGATATCCTGACGGCGATGCGTACACATGCCATTGAACCCAAAGTGGTGCAGATGGTCCATGGGAGAGCCGATAAGAAAGCCAAGCTGTTTCTCGTAGAAGGAATCCGGGGCGGCAGCAAGGGTGTAGAAGTCCTGCCGCCACTTATCGTGCACCATGCCGATGGGACTTATACGGAAGCTGTATTGAAATTATATGGAAAAGCGTAACAGGCGTTATTTTATTTGCCGTACCGGCAGGGCAGAAGGAGAGTATGATGGCTGAACAATTTCAAAAAGGTACACTGTATCTGTGTGCTACGCCCATAGGCAATATGGAAGATATCACCTACCGGGCCGTGCGGTGCCTGCGGGAAGCAGATCTGATCGCGGCAGAGGATACACGCCATACGAGACTGCTCCTTTCGGCCTATGGTATTGATACGCCGACGACGAGTTACCATGAACATAACAAGGCAGAAAAAGGGCCGCAGCTTATTGAAAAACTCAAAGAAGGCTGCATGCTGGCACTGGTAAGCGATGCCGGTATGCCGGCCATCTGCGACCCCGGCAGTGACCTCGTACAATTGGCTATTGCCGCGCATATCCCTGTCGTTCCTCTTCCCGGAGCCAATGCGGGCCTTACGGGACTTATTGCATCGGGCATGGACACGACGCGGTTTACCTTTATCGGATTTCTGCCCAAAACAAAAAAACACCGGCGTCCCGTACTGGAAAGTATCAAGGATTATACGGGCACGTTGATTTTTTATGAGGCGCCGCACCGCATCCTTGCTGTGCTGGCAGAAATAGAAGACGCGTTGGGCGACCGCAGGGCCGTGCTCTGCCGGGAGCTGACCAAACGCTATGAAGAATATCTGCGGGGACCGTTGTCCCAGCTCCGGTCGGATCTGGAACAGGAAGGGGTCCGCGGGGAATTTGTAATCCTCGTCGCCGGCGCCGTCCCGGAAGAAGACGGTCCTTCCGACGATGATTATGTATCCCTTGTCCGGGATCTGATGGATAAGGGAACAGATAAAAAGCAGGCTATCCGGACCGTAGCCCAGCGCTGTGGCGTCAGCCGCCGTGTGGTATATCAGGCGGTGCTTGCTTCTGAGGGCGATTCAGCCCTTTAAGGAGCGGTGATTCATCATCATCGTTTCACGTACACAAGGCCGGCTCATTTGCCGGCAGAGGAGGAATTTCCATGACAGAAAAGAAGAAGTATTTTATTACCACCCCGATTTATTATCCGAGTGCCAAACTGCATATCGGCCACACGTACTGCACGACTATTGCCGACACCCTGGCCCGGTTCCATCGTCTCCGCGGCGATGACGTCTTTTTTACCACCGGATCTGATGAACATGGCCAGAAAATCCAGCGTGTCGCTGAAAGCAAAGGGATGCAGCCGAAAGAATATGTTGACGGTATCGTTTCCCTTTTCAAAGAACTCTGGAAAGAACTGAATATTTCCCATGACCGGTTTATCCGTACGACTGATGCCGACCATGTCAAGGTAACACAGGCTCTGATGCAGAAATCCTATGACAAAGGGGATATCTATAAAGGTGAATACAAAGGCTGGTACTGCACTCCCTGCGAATCGTTCTGGCCGGAAAACAAACTGCCTGAAGGCAAACACATCTGCCCGGATTGCGGCCGCCCGCTGGAACTCGTTTCGGAAGAAGCCTATTTCCTCAAGATGAGCAATTATACGGACCGTTGGCTGAAATTTATTGATGAAAACCCTGACTTCATCCAGCCGGAAGCACGCCGCAATGAAATGATTGCCTTCGTCAAAAGCGGTCTGGAAGATTTGTGCGTATCCCGTACGTCCTTTAACTGGGGTATTCCTGTGCCCTGGGATTCGAAACACGTCGTATACGTCTGGTATGATGCCCTGGCTAACTACCTGACTTCAGCCGGTTATGTATTTGATGAAGAACGCTTTAAAAAATGGTGGCCGGCTGATCTTCATCTGGTCGGCAAGGAAATCGTACGGTTCCATTCGATTATATGGCCTATCATGCTGATGAGTGCAGGACTTCCTCTGCCTAAAAAAGTATTTGGTCACGGCTGGCTGATTGTCGATGGGACGAAGATGAGTAAATCTCTGGGCAATGTCGTCGATCCGATTCCTCTGATCAAACGCTATGGCGCCGATTCTCTCCGGTATTATCTGATGCGCGAAATCCGCCTTGGCCAGGATGGCAACTTCTCTCTGCCGACGTTCATTGACCGGATCAATGCCGATCTCGCTAATGACCTGGGCAATCTCCTCCATCGTACACTGTCCATGGTCGAACAGTACGAAAATGGAGTGGCAGCCGGCCCCTCTGTCACGGAACCGGTAGACAATGAATTGTCCCAGATGGCTGTTGAAACGGCTAAGAAATATGAACAGCAGATGGATGACATGAAAATTAATGATGCTCTCAACGATACATGGGCTCTGATCCATCGCAGCAATAAATATATTGATGAAACGACACCGTGGATCCTTGCCAAAGATCCGGCTAAAAAAGAACGTCTCCAGACCGTTCTGTACAATCTCCTGGAAGTACAGCGCATCATTGCCATGCTGGTAAGCCCGGTCATCCCGTCAGCTGCTGCTGAAATATGGAAACAGCTGGGACTGGGTGATTTCTCTCAGGCAATTCTGTCTGATGGACAGACATGGGGGCTGTATCCGGCCGGTACGAAAGTCTGCAAGGGAGCGCCTTTGTTCCCACGGTACGATCCCAAAGAAGAAATCGCTGAAGCGGAAGAAGAAAAGAAAGCGGCCACTGCCTGCCCTGCAGCAAAAGAACCGTTCAAAGATGAAATCAATATTGATGATTTCGGCAAAAATGATCTCCGCGTCGGCAAAATTGTAGCCTGTGAAAAAGTACCGAAGGCTAAAAAACTTCTTAAAATCCAGGTGGATCTGGGTACAGAAACCCGTCAGATTGTCAGTGGTATTTCCCTGTATTATAAGCCGGAAGACCTGATTGGCCATAACGTCATCGTCGTGACGAATCTGAAACCGGTTAAGTTGTGTGGTGTAGAATCGAAAGGGATGCTGCTGGCAGCATCGGATGGTAACGACCATCTGCAGGTTGTCTTTGTTGATGGCATGGCACCGGGAAGCCGCGTCCGCTGATGTTGTTTGACACACACTGTCATCTGTATGATGCGGCGTATGATGCGGACCGGTCTGCCGTGCTGGAACGTGCCCGTGCTGCCGGTGTCGGAAGGATGCTCTGCCCGGCGACGGACCGGCAGACTTCTGAAGCCTGCGTCGAACTGGCACGGCATTATGACGGGATATATGCCGCTGTAGGAATCCATCCCCAGGAAGCGGACCGTGTGCAGCCTGGCGATATAGAGGCAATCCGCCGTCTGGCGGAGCAGGAGCCGTCTGTCGTGGCAATCGGCGAAGTAGGTCTTGATTACCACTATGACACACCGGCCCGGGACGTACAGAAAGACGTATTCGTCAAAATGATACAACTGGCCCTTTCTCTGGACCTTCCCATCGATATTCATGACCGGGAGGCCCATGGTGATACGATGGAAATTCTCCGTCAGTATGGAAAAGGCCTGCGCGGTGTTTTCCACTGTTATTCCGGGAGCCTGGAAATGACGACGGAACTGATCCGTATGGGATTTTATTTTGGATTTACCGGCACAGTCGTATTTCCTAATTCCAAACGGGCAAAACAGGTAGCGTCCCGGATTCCGATGGATCGCATTCTCATTGAAACGGATAGTCCCTATCTGACACCGCCGCCGTACCGGGGCAGCCGCAATGAACCGGCCTATGTGCGCTACGTGGCAGAAGAAATAGCCAGACTGCGTGGCCTCGATGCAGTCTGCGTCATCAGAAAAACGGCGGCGAACGGTCTTAGAATATTTGGCATAGCGGAGACGGTCTGAATATCATCTGACGATATTTGTCGGCTTTGAAAAGGAGAGTATCATGGCACGAGGAAAACGGCCGGATATACGGCTGACGATTACGGGAAAGCTGGGAAAAATGGGCTGCCATCGCGGTCATCATATTGGCGAAGTATTTGACTATGATACCGAACGGGGCAAAATCTGTCCCATGGCACTTCACTGTGCATTCCCCTATATTGATATCCTGCGCTATGGAGGCACCCTGCCGGGACAACCGGAAGGAACGGCGGAATTTTGTTGTTCCGATGCAGATGTAGCCATGGTGTTTAAAGCAGAAGTCATCAAAGAAGAAAAATAAGTCCGGATAGGCGGGCACACGAAGCAATCCTGTTTCGTGTGCCCGCTTTTTTAGTACAGAACAGGATTTGCTTGTCATGAATCGCCGATACCCGCCAGGAGGGACGCTTTCAGGCCCACTGGCCATTCGTATATTGCGGATGGATAAAGCAATTGGTATAATTGCGATATATAAGATAATTTTATGAGTCATCGGCAATACGTGTGAGGAGGCATGAAAATGAAAATCCAGTCGATAGAATTATTTAAGGTACCGCCACGTTGGCTGTTTCTAAAAATTACGACCGATACAGGTCTTTCAGGCTGGGGCGAACCGGTCATTGAAGGACGGGCCGATACGGTAGCCGCTGCCGTCACGGAATTGGAAGACTATCTCATCGGAAAGGATGCCGGCCGGATTGAAGATTTGTGGAATGTATTGTACCGTGCCGGTTTTTATCGTGGCGGTCCCGTCCTGATGAGCGCTATTTCCGGTATCGAACAAGCGCTGTGGGATATAAAAGGCAAGGCACTGGGCGTACCTGTATACGAGCTTCTGGGCGGCGTATGCCACGATAAAATGAAAGTATACTGCTGGATTGGCGGTGACCAGCCTGACGAAGTGCTGCAGGCTGCAAAAGAAAAATATGAACAGGGATACCGGGCTGTCAAAATGAACGGTGTACCCAAGGTAGGCTGGATCCAGAACAACCGCCAGATCGATGAAGCCGTGGCACGGGTAGCATCTATCCGGGAAGCGTTCGGGTACGATATGGATATTGCTGTCGATTTCCATGGCCGTGTCCATAAACCGCTGGCCTTTACGCTCATGAAAGAACTGGAACCGTACCGCCTTCTGTTCGTAGAAGAACCAGTACTTTGTGAAAATGAAGAAATCTTTCCTATGCTGAGACAGCAGTTCTCTACGCCCATTGCCACAGGAGAACGGAACTATACCCGCTGGGGCTTCAAGCAGATGCTGGCCCGGGGCGGAGTCGATTATATCCAGCCCGACCCCTGCCATTGCGGAGGTATTCTGGAAACGAAGAAGATTGCGGCTATGGCAGAAGCCTACGATGTGGCACTGGCTCCTCACTGCCCGCTGGGGCCGATTGCACTTGCAGTGGCGCTGCAGATCGATTTCTGCACCTATAATGCCGTTATTCAGGAACAAAGTCTGGGTATCCATTATAATCAGGGATCGGACCTGCTCGATTATCTGAAAGACCCGTCTGTATTCCTCTATCATCAGGGCTATGTCAATCTCCTGACAAAACCAGGTCTGGGAATCGAAATCGATGAAGAAAAGGTACGGGCTGCTGCCGCCGTGGGACATCACTGGAAAAACCCCGTATGGCGTGATGAAATCGGTACGGTATTGGAATGGTAGTATACGCAAAATGAGAATGGGCGTACCTTGTACCGGAAGTAGAATGATATATATTGTTAACAAGTAAAAAAATAGTATAAATCTGCATAGCACAGCTGTTTTCCCTTGTACTAAAACTTGATTAAATTCCAGAAATACCGTAGAATGTTCATGAGGATTACGCTTACATTGGTATACGTATTATATTCTAATTGAGAGAGGAGCAGCCTCATGCTAGATTTTCGTATTCATACGTTTTTGTGTGTCTGCCGCCATATGAATTACACCAAGGCTGCAGCAGAACTGCATATTACCCAGCCGGCTGTTTCACAACACATCCGCTACCTGGAAAATGAGTACCATGCCAAATTGTTTGATTATACAGGCAAGCATCTCATTCTGACACAGGCCGGCCATATCCTTCTGGATGCAGCGGCCACAATCCGGCATGACGATCTCATCCTGAAAGAAAAACTGCAGGAACTCAGACGTAGTACGAAAATTGTTTCTTTTGGGGCGACCCACACGATTGGCGAATTTATGATCGTAGATAAACTGGCAGAATACCTGAGGGAAAATCAGGAAGTTCTTCTGCGGCTGGAAATTGCGGATACAGAGCAGCTGCTGCAGGAAATCGATGAGGGCAAGATTGATTTTGCCATCGTAGAAGGATTTTTCGAGCAGAAACAATATGAAACCATGCTGTTTTCCAAGGAACCGCTCATCGCCGTATGCGGGCCGGAATTTGATGTTCCCGATGAAGTGGATCTTACGGATCTCTTGTTGAAACGACTCTGCGTCCGTGAACGCGGATCCGGATCGCGGGACCTTTTGGAACGGACCCTGGCCGAATACAGCCTGTCTCTGGAAGATTTTCCATACCGTGCGGAAATTGGCAGTCCTCAGACTATCAAGGCATTGGTACACCGCAATGCGGGATTCTCGTTTTCCTATGAAAAATCAGTGCGCGATGAATTAGCCGCCGGTACATTGCGTAAGATTAATATCCGTAATTTTACAGCCGAACATTCCTTTACGTTCTTATGGCGCAAGGGGAGCATGTATGGCGATACCTTCCGCGGCATGTTTGAAGCACTGAAAGATTAGAAAGGATGAATAACATGATATATTCAACAGAAGTCAAGAATATGTGCCCCGTTGCCAAAGGCGCATATCATGGACCGGCTCCGATTCCTGAAGAAGGCGAATGGGTGCAGGTCAAAGAAATTAAGGATATCAGTGGTCTTACTCATGGTGTTGGCTGGTGTGCGCCCCAGCAGGGGGCCTGCAAGCTGACGCTTAATGTCAAAGATGGAATCATTGAAGAAGCTCTTGTAGAAACCATTGGCTGTTCCGGCATGACCCACTCTGCTGCCATGGCATCGGAAATACTGCCGGGCAAGACTCTGCTGGAAGCGCTGAATACGGATCTGGTCTGCGATGCCATCAACGTCGCCATGCGCCAGCTGTTCCTCCAGATTGTGTATGGCCGCAGCCAGACTGCCTTTTCTGAAGGCGGACTGCCAATCGGTGCCAGCCTGGATGACCTGGGCAAAGGTATGCGCAGTCAGACCGGGACTATGTTTGGCACAAAGGCCAAAGGGGCGCGCTATCTGGAAATGACCGAAGGCTATGTTACCCGTATGGCGCTGGATGAAGAAAATCAGGTTATCGGATACGAATTTATCCACCTGGGCAAAATGATGGATGCCATAAAAAAAGGTGTAGAACCGGCTAAAGCGATGGAAGATGCCAAAGGTCATTATGGCCGTTTTGAAGAAGCCGCTTCGTATATTGATCCGAGACAGCAATAGGAGGAACCTACAGATGGAATTATTCGAAAGTTATGACAGAAGAATAGATAAAATCCTCGGTGTGTTGAAAGAATACGGCATTGAAAGCGTGGAAGAATGCCGGGACATCTGCCAGAATGCCGGCATTGATCCGTATCAGACCGTCAAGGAAATCCAGCCCATCGCTTTTGAAAATGCTGGCTGGGCGTATACCGTAGGTGCAGCGATTGCCATCAAAACGAATTGCCGCACCGCAGTGGATGCGGCTAAGGCTATTGGCATCGGCCTGCAGGCTTTCTGCATTCCCGGCTCCGTTGCTGACGACCGCAAAGTAGGCCGGGGCCATGGTAATCTGGCTTCCATGCTGCTTCAGGACAGCACACAGTGCTTCTGTTTCCTGGCCGGTCACGAATCTTTTGCTGCTGCCGAAGGGGCTATTGGCATTGTCCGGAACGCCAATAAGGCACGTAAGGTTCCCCTCCGCGTTATTCTGAACGGCCTGGGTAAAGATGCTGCCCAGATTATTTCCCGCATCAATGGCTTTACTTACGTACAGACCCAGTTTGATTATAAGACCGGGGAATTGCATATCGTCCGGGAAATTCCCTGTTCCAAGGGCGAACGCTCAGCTGTCCGCTGCTTCGGCGCCGATGACGTGCGCGAAGGTGTGGCTATCATGCACCATGAAGGCGTCGATGTCTCCATTACGGGAAATTCGACCAATCCGACCCGCTTCCAGCACCCTGTAGCTGGCACATACAAAAAAGAATGCGTAGAAATGGGTAAAAAATATTTCTCCGTTGCATCGGGCGGCGGCACAGGACGTACGCTTCATCCAGATAACATGGCAGCCGGCCCGGCATCCTACGGCATGACGGATACGATGGGCCGCATGCACAGCGATGCCCAGTTTGCCGGATCTTCTTCCGTACCGGCCCACGTAGAAATGATGGGCTTCCTGGGAATGGGCAATAACCCCATGGTCGGTGCTTCTGTAGCCGTAGCCGTAGCTGTAGAAGAAGCGGCAAAAGCAGGAAAATTCTGATTGCCCGATTAAGTAGATTAACCTGTAATACAAATAGCAGGACTGTCACATGCGTTACAAAGATACGTCATGGGCAGTTCTGTTTTTGACGCATAGCACCATATTATGGTATAATATATAGCGGATTTATACTCAATGCACAAATTCAAGCTATCCAACGAGCAGGCCTTGGCGGATAGCTTGTTTCATACGCCATAAAGATTAGTAGTACGTCTTAAGAGCAGAAAATACGAGCTGCAGACGATTGGCAGGATTACCAGAAAGGGGATACAATGACAGATATAAAAAAAATTGCAGGCCTTGCCTGCTGCATGGTTTTCGTTTCTACATCGTTTGCCGGAGCCACATTTCATCCTGGCGACAGGGGAAGTCAGGTTCTGGCTGTACAGCAGCAGCTGGCTGCCGATGGGTACTCGCTGACGGTTGATGGCGACTATGGGACCGGTACGACGGAAGCTATCCGTGCATTTCAGCAGGACCATGGCCTGACGGCTGACGGAATCCTCGGCGCGGCTACCTATGAAGCCCTGATGGGCGTTTCTATGCCAGATAATACGAGCAGCCGGTTTGTGCAGAAAGATGCAGCAGCACCGGAAACGGCGTCGGCACAGCCTTCGCAGCTGCAGGACATCCAGCAGGCACTGGCTGACCGGGGATACAGTGTTGACGTAGATGGCGTATTCGGCAAAGGAACCGATGCGGCGGTCCGTTCGTTTCAAAACAGCAACGGATTGACCGCTGATGGTGTCATTGGACCGGCTACGTATGAGGCCCTGATGGGACGGCCTATGCCAGCAGGGCAGACTGTATTTTCTATAGCCGACCGGTTCCGTACTGATGCAGCTCCGGCAGCACCGGCGGATAAGGGAACTCCGGCTGTATCTTCAGAACCGGCTACGGCTTCTAATGCCATCATTCTGCTGCAGCAGGCCCTGGTCAATAATGGGTATAGTGTCGATGTAGACGGCGTATTTGGTGTCGGAACAGAAAATGCCGTCCGCAATTTCCAGGCCAGCCATGGACTGGAAGTCGATGGTGTAGCCGGACAGGCCACCTTCTATGAACTGACCGGGAAGTTCCTTCCTTCGGGCCCGCTGCGCCGTTTTGGCAATGGCGGCTATGGCGGAGCTACTATGGTGGCAGACAGAGCCCAGCGCCTTATGGGGATTGCCAATCAGTATATCGGCGTACCTTATGTATTTGGCGGCAATGATCCGTCTGGATTTGATTGCTCCGGGTTTACCCGGTATGTCTATTCCGCCGTCGGCATTGACCTTCCCCGCATGGCTGATGAACAATACAATGTAGGGTACGATGTATCCCGTTCGTATTTACAGCCGGGAGATCTCGTCTTCTTTACGACCTATCTGCCGGGTGTGTCCCATGTAGGGATATACATTGGGGATAACCAGTTTATCAATGCCTCCAATTCCGGAGTCAGCATCGACAGCCTGGACAGTCGGTACTGGTCCAGCCGCTATATAGGGGCAAAACGGGTCATGTAAAATTTGACGTTTCCGGAAAACATTATTCATGTGGCCAAGTACAAGTTAAAAAAAGGTTGCACCAAGGTGGCTTCAAAAGCTCATTTTTGGTACAACCTTTTTTGTTGTGAGAATATAGCTTATTTAGTGAAGATGTATCCCGTTTCCGCTCTCATTATATGCCGCGATAGGTCTGCTCCAGTTCACGCACCATAGTGTCCGTTATTTCAGGGTTTTCGCCCGTATCATAAGCCTTTTCTATGGCGGTTTCATCGACAGTCCAGTGATTCCGGCGCAGATCCTGACGGTGTTCGTACAGCCATTTGGCGCAGCAACGGGCGATGCGGCTTTCGGTCAGACTGCGCTTCAGGTAGCGGAAACGCGCGCGGGGGATGGCCTGATGGGGTTCTTTCATGATGTCTTCGATTTCCAGTGTAAAGTCACATTCATGATACCCGTTGGACACGGCTTCGCGGCCGACAAAACGGGTGTTTTCCAGACTCATGTCATACAGCAGATATTGATAGAATAACTGCTTTTCCAGTTCATCGGCCAGGATATCTCTTACAGGAAGGCACTGGCAGATGTCATTATGACACAGATGGAGGAGTTCCATCAGCATGGCATGACGATGGCGCATAAACGTGCAGTCTGCAGCATCAAGCCAGATGGTACGGAGACGGATATAGTCTTTTATTTCCTCTTGATACCCGGCGTCGTAGATACTCAGGGGCGTATTTTTACGGGTATAGCGGTACAGCCGGAGTTCGAGGGTAAGCCAGTCATGAGCTGCCTTACGGCGATGCTGTAAATCCAGCTGGCTGTCGGCGAAGACCCGTTTCAAATCCTGCAGGTAGTTAAGGCCGGCGCAGGAAACGGCCAGAACATGGAATGTCCCGGAAGCAGGCTGCTTTGAAAAAATCTGTGTTATATCATGTTCTGTTATGTCGGATGTGTCCATTTCTATCGGTCCTTTGTGATACTGCACTTGTCTCAGAATTTAATGGGCAGGTGCATTTTTTTCTGCTGCCGCAGGGGAATCACTATAAAAATCTTTAAAGGATTGTACCCATGTACGGGCCGGGTGCGGCAGAAATCCTTTGCTCTTCCAGACCATGGCCAGTGTCCAGGGAATCTGTGGCTCTACGAGGGGGATGTGAACGAGTTTTTCGTCATCCAGCCGCTGGCAGATGGTATGTGGCAGAAGGGCAATGCCCAGCTGGGTACGTACGATTTCAGCCTGGAAATCCCAGTTGCTGCTCTGGCAGACGATTCTGGGATGAGCCATGATTTTCTGATAAAACGTCTTGATGAACGGATTGAGGGAGAAAGATTTGGGATAATAGACCAGTGGCTCGTCCTTTATCTCTTCCAGTGTAATGACTTTCTTTTTGGCAAGGGGATGCTCCGGCCAGAGGACGACTTCCAGATGTTCTTCATTGAAAATGAAGAAATCATAAGGCATTTCCGTGGCAACAGGAAGTGCGACAAAACCGACCTGGATAAGGCCCTCGTCAATCGATGAAATAATATCGTTGGAGCCGACTTCTAAAAGTTCCAGTTCAATCTGGGGATAGTCGGAAATAAAATGGCGGATGAATGAAGTAATGAAAGAAGACCCGATCATCGGTGGGATTCCAACGGTCAGCTGACCGGAATTGAGGAGCTGCGGTGATTCCATCTGCTCATTCAGCTGGGAAAAATCTTTGATGAGCGACTCGATACGCGGCAGCAGCCAGGCGCCTGTTTCCGTCAGTTCGACTCGCTTGCCGTTCCGGTTAAACAACTTGACATTCCAATGGTCTTCCAGTGCCTTGATGCCTTTACTGATGGAAGGCTGGCTGATATGCAGTGATTTTGAAGCTTTGGTAAAACTTTTTTTCTGGGCTACTTCGACAAAGTAGGTTAGTTGAAATAAATCCATAGCTTGATGTCACCTCTCTTATGGTAATATCTTACCATATTTTTTAGCATATTAGAACCATGCACAAATGGAATATTACGGATATATCCAGATTAGTTACTTTTCATTATGGGAATAAATCGTTTTATATTTTTATCCATAAGTAAAAATTTTAATGATATTTTAATCTATAAAACATGTAATCTGTGTATTGTCATATGTACCGCAGAAGGATATAATAAAGACAAATGTATATTGTGAATATACATTTACCTATTTTTAAGGAGATGTTACATATGTCAAAAAATGCAAACGCAAATGCCCTGATCATTGGCTTTGCCATGTTTGCCGTATTCTTCGGTGCAGGCAATCTGGTATTTCCACCTCTTATCGGGCTCATGTCAGGAAGTTCCTGGGAAATCGCTATTATCGGCCTTGCTATTTCTGCTATTTTATTTCCTATTGCTACGATTATTGCTGTCGATAATATGGGTGGTACGGTCCAGGCTATTTGTGCACCTGTAGCTAAATGGTTTACTAAAGGCTACATGGTAATGTGGATTATTTTCATCCTGACCTGCGGTGTGCCCCGGCAGGCAGGCGTTGGCATTGAAAGCGGACTGCTCAGTGTATTGCCGGGATTGCAGGGAAATGATGTCGTCCGCATTGCGCTTCTGGCAGGGTACTTCGTCGTTGTCCTGGCGCTTACGTTCCGGCCGTCTAAAATCGTCGATATTGTCGGCAAATATCTGACACCGTTCCTGCTCATCTGCCTGGTCGTCATGATTGCCCTGGCTGTATTCGAACCGCTGGGCACGCCTATGGCTCCCCAGGTAGACAATGTATTTTCTTATTCCTTCCTGCAGGGATATCAGACTGGTGACGTCGCTGTCGGTATTGCCATTGCCGGTATGTTTGTCGCTTCTATCAAAGCGAAAGGATACACCGATACGTCAGCACGGCATAAAATGACACTGAAAGCTGCCGTTGTCGCATTCCTGGGACTTCTCATCGTCTACGGTGGCCTGTTGTATCTTGGTGCTACGGGGTCCAGCATGTTTGATGGCAAAATGGATCAGACAGCTCTGCTCAACGGCCTCGTCCATGCACTGACAGGCTCTACAGGCAACGTTATTCTTGGTATTGGCATTTTCCTGGCCTGCCTGACGACGACCATCGGTGTCGGTTCGACCATTGCCAATCTGACTGTCGATTTATCAGACGGCAAAATCCCTTTCAAGTACATGATGGTGTTTGTGTGCCTCTTTGGCCTTGCTGAAGCCTGCATTGGCGTGCAGGGAATCATCCGGTATACATTCTGGATTTTTATTGCTATTTATCCTGTTTCCATTGCCCTTATGCTCCTGGGCGTCTTCTGCAAATATGTTCCCAATCATGGCGCCTGGAAAGGGACTATCGCTATGGCAACCATTATCGGTTTGTTTGAAGGCCTGATGCAGCTCAATAAGAGCGGTATTACCAATCTTCCTCTCGACTCGCTCATCCAGCTGTACAATCATATTCCTTTTGCGGCAGACGGCTTTGCCTGGGTCCTGCCGTCTGTCATTGGTTTCATCGTTGGCACCGTCATTGTAAAGTCCAAAGGCGGCGATCCTTATCCTATGATTTCGAAAGAACAGTAAACCTGATGAAGGAGCGATTGATATGGCATTACAGATTGAAAATATAGAAAAAGACCCTCTTTGTTGCCCTCAGGAACGGCCGTCGTCGCTGGAATCACTGATTTTTTCCAGTCATGGCTGCCAGGTATATGGTACGGCCCTGATTCCTGGCGGAGCTAAGGACCAGACCTATCCCTGTGTCATTATCTGCCATGGTTTTCCGGGTTTTGCTTCAACCTTTGATATCGCCCAGAATCTGCGCCGCACCGGTCTGGTAGTCATCAGTTTTTCCTACCGTGGCAGCTGGGGCAGTCAGGGCAATTATACCTTTTCTGGTGCTATTGATGATGCGGTCTGTGTTGCCGAATGGGCTCATGACGAAAAAAATGCAGCTCAGTATCACATCGACAGAAGCAACATCTTTTTCATAGGCCATAGTATGGGGGGCTTTGTCTCTATCAATGTTACGCGGCGTATTCCCTGGCTGAAGGGAACGGCCGTCATGTCCCCGTATGATCTGCCGTACTGGCCTGCTCATAGTCTGGATGCGGCTATGCATGAACTCATCGACTCCAGTCTTTACGTCCTCCATGTCGAATCACCGGAAGCCATTTACCGGGACGTCGAATATTGCTGCCAGCAGGGATATGGTATTTTCCAGGCTTTTGAGGACATTAAGGATCGCAACCTCTACTTTATCGGAGCCAGTCAGGATGATGTGGCACCGGCAAAAACCATGATTGAACCCCTCTGGAACCAGCTCAGCCAGCATCAGACAACAGCTGTCCAGGATTATGATACACTGCCGACAGAACACGCCTATAACGACGTACGCCTCACCGTGAGCCGCATGTTTGCCCAGTGGATTGACAAAGTTTTGCAGACAGAAAAGTAAACAATACATGGCATAGTAATTGACATAGACCTCCTGACACGGATAAAAACCTGCCAGGAGGTCTGTTTTTATAAATCACGGATGGTAATTTATAAAAACGATAGTATATTTTATAAAAACGAGTGAAGTGTTAATTGAAATTTCGTTTAAATCAGCAAATAAATGAAATTAAATAAAAATTAAGTAGAATTTATCGGGAAATTTATGGAACATTTGATAAAACTCCCGCTGATTTATCAAATGATTTGAAAAAACGAATGAAATTTGATAGTATTTTATATAAAGAGGTGAGGCAGTATGGTACCGGAAAACTTAGTTGAATTAGTCCGTACTATTAGAATGCAACAGGCAGAAATGCAGAACATAGAAGTCAAGGCGGCACATAAAGGATGTCCGACAAAATTATATGATACTTTGTCCAGTTTTTCTAATCAGGATAATGGCGGAATTATAGTATTTGGACTTGATGAAACGCAAAAGTTTAGTATTACCGGCGTATATGATTTACAGGATTTGCAGAAGAAGGTAAAGGATCAATGCCTGCAAATGGTACCTCCTGTACGTGCTGTATTCACTATTGCAGAAATAGATGGGAAATATGTTTGTTCTGCAGAAATTCCCGGATTGGATATTTCTAATCGTCCCTGTTATTACAAAGGGGCAGGACGATTAAAAGGATCTTTTGTACGGGTTGGTGATGCGGATCTTCACATGACGGATTATGAACTGTACAGTCTGGAGGCTTTCCGGAAACATCTTCATGATGATGAACGTCCCGTTGAACGGGCAGGTATGAATGCGTTGGATATGGAAGCTGTTCATCAGTATGTGAACGAAAAAAAAGAAGGACATCCTAAATTTGCACAACTAGAAAAGGATGTCATTTACGATATGTTGAATATTTCAAGACAAGGGATGCCAACTTTAGCGGCATTGATGAATTTTGGTATATATCCGCAGGGATATTTTCCGCAGCTGGGAATTACGGCTGTTGTCGTCCCTGGACTAGAGATTGGAGATACAAACCGTCAGGATATCCGGTTCATCGATAATAAAAGGATAGAAGGTACACTGGCTGGTATGGTACGGGAGGCGTTGGCTTTTTGTCGTCGGAATATGAAGACGCGGACCGTTATTGATAAGAAAACAGGGGAACGACATGATTGGACAGAATACCCTGTGGCAGCAATACGGGAAGCTATATTGAATGCAGTTATTCATAGAGATTATAGCTTTTATACGGAAAGTATCCCTATACAACTCGATATGTTTGCCGACCGGTTGGAAATACATAGTCCGGGGAGTTTATACGGCAGAATGACAGTGGAACAATTGGGTGTGGCCAGAACCGATATACGAAATCCGGCACTGGCTGTCATGGCCGAATCTCTTACAGAAGCGGAAAATCGTTATTCCGGGATTCCGACAATGCGGCGGGAAATGAAGGCACAAGGTCTTCCAGAACCGGTGTTTGAAAATAGAAGAAATGAATTTGTCGTTATTTTTTATAATGAACCGGTATCTTCTATGTCTTCTGATGACGAAATGCACAGAGATGAAGATAGTATTTTAATGTTTTGCAAGATTCCTCGCAGCCGTCAGGAAATCACAGAATTTCTGGGATTGAAAACAAGTGGATATGTGGTTAAACGCTATATAACACCCCTGATTCAGGCGGGAAAATTGCAGATGACCGTTCCGGACCAGCCCCGCAGCCGGTATCAGAAATATATTTATGTAAAATGAATCCGGATACGTATATGCAAAAAGACAGTGAAATGAGAGGTATGCTCTCTGTTCACTGTTTTTTTGCATAAAATGATATGAAACAGAATTCTATAATATTTATAAAAGAGTCAAGTATTTTCTAAGAGACGTTTTGCAGTAAATTGATCGGTAATTAACACATTAGTGTATCCTCCCTTTATAGCAGCCAGAATAGAACGAACTTTGGCAGAACCACCGGCAATCAAAATGCTGTATTCTTTGTTGCGAAGATACTCCAGATCAATACCAACTGTCCGGTCATTAAATTCAGGACAAGCGATGTTTCCATTTTCATCAATAAAACGGGAACAAATATCGCCGACAGAGTGCTTCTTTAGAAAAGCCTGTTCATCTGTATTAGCATATCCTAAACGAAAAAAGAGTGCTTTATCACGAGTGGTGCCAACACTGAAAAGGGCAATATTGGCATGATTCCCCAAATTTAGGACCCGACTAATATGACGATCTTTATAAACCATTTCCTTTACTTTTTTAGAATCAAAAATAACGGGTAAAGGCAGGTATTGGGCAATTGTTTCATAGTTTTTAGAAAAATTGTTCAAAATCTCATTGGCATATGTTTCACCTACTGAAAGTGTAATGGCACCTTCTAATTGAACTATTTGGGCACCTAATAGTGGTTTGGGTTTCAAATAGTGAGATACGCTGCGCATCGTAGTACCCCAACCGACGCCGATTATGTCACCATCATGAATGATTTTATTTAAATATTCAGCGGCTTCTTTACCGATGTATTTTTTTATTTCTTCCTCATCATCAATGGGAGAATTAGCAATACACACGTGTTTTAAATTAAATTTTGTAACTATTTTTTGAGAAAGTTCGCCGCGATCTTCGATGGGGTCATAGATATCTATCCGTACAAATCCATGAGATTTAGCATAATGTAGTAATCGGGAAACAGATGGACGGGATAGATTTAATTCTTTGGCAATGTCAGTTTGGCTATAGTCTGACTGATAATATAATTTAGCAGCTGTAATTGCCAGACGATCTTTATTTGTTATCATAGCCGGCACCGTATCCTTTTTAATGAAAATTACTTGTTATGATGTTCTGCTTTTATTATTGCTAAAAAGTAAATAAAAAACAAGAGATAATAGAAATTTTGTTCAAAAAATTACAAATAGTTAAGAATATATTTTCACACTAATACATAAATGAATGATTGGGGATATTCTTATATCAATATTGAAAAAATGTAAATAAAATATTGAAAAAAATTTCTGATGGTTTTATAATGTGGATATGAACAGAGTGCGAATTATTTTTCAATGTATGGTGTCATAATATGTATTAAAAATTTAAGGAGTGTGGTAGTATGAGAATTTTCCAGATATCAGACTTTCATTTACGAGGAGATGGCAAACTTTCCTTTTATAAGGCTGATACAAATAAGGCTATGAAGCAGACGATTGATTATTTTGGTAGTCTTAAAGAATACGAACTTCCTGATTTTTTCGTTGCAACTGGAGATTTGTCTGAAGGCGGAACCAGAAAAGGATACGAAATAATGAGAGAAGGTCTTAGGAGTCTTCCCAAACCTTGCTATATTGTTCCTGGCAATCATGATAAACGAGATTATTATTTAAATATGTTTGATAAGGAAGTTCCCGTACAGGAAGATATCCGTCCATTTATTTGTTACACCATTGATGACAGGCCCATACGTGTCATCGTTATTGATACGATGAAACCCAATTGCCATTCAGGAGGATTAAGTAAAGAAGTTGCAGACTGGCTGGAAAAGAAAATTGTAGAATATCCGGATAAACCTACCTTAGTATTCACGCATCATGTTCCATTTGAAACTGGACTACCGGCTATGGATGAAGGATTTGAAGGAGCAGACAGACTTTCTGAAATTTTGCATCTCCATTCTAACGTCCGCCTTTGCTGTGGTCATATGCATGTAGGTATTGTTACGGTATGGCGTGGTATTACATGCGTTACCTGTCCTTCTATTTCTATGCCGATTGAAGTTGATTTCCGGACAAAATCAGACCCATATGTTACACAGCAGGAGAAGAAAAATGATTTCAAAGGCGGAGGAGATCGGTTCTTCCTTGGTAATCCAGGGTATTTAATTCATAATCTTCAAGGAAATAGGATAAATACGTATGTTATGACGATTCCCGCCGGGGCTGATTATTCGGGACCGTATCCGTTCAAATACTATAAGGGAGAAATATAAGGGGAGTGACGTTATGGGTGAGCAGGTAAATGCACAGAGAAATTTACGAAAAATTGCTGGCGTTACATTATATGAAAGTGCCGTACAATGGTATTGCTTCCTTCTTTACGGTACAGCGGCAGGTACAGTATTTAATAAAGTTTTCTTTTCTGTTACGGGTGATGAAATTACAGCACTTATCATGTCCTACATGTCATTTGCTATAGGCTACATAGCAGGACCTTTTGGTGCCGTATTTTTTGGGCAAGTAGGTGATAAAAGAGGACGTAAGTTTACCATGTACGTCTCTTTGATGATGATGGGAATTTCAACTTCTGTCATAGGCTTTTTGCCACCAGCAGCAACAGCTGGTGTATGGATTGTCATTGTTCTGCAAATTATGCGCCTGGCGCAGTGTTTTGGGCGTGGAGGTACCTGGGGAGGTGCAATCCTTTTAGCATATGAAAATGTTCCGGAAAATAGGCGTAATTTTTATGCCTGCATTCCTCAGATCGGACTGCCTATCGGATTAGGCCTCTCCTCTATTTTCTTATTAGTACCGACCTGGTTTTTAGATGAAGCAGCCTTCTTCAGCTGGGGCTGGAGAATTTCTTTTCTGGCAGCGATTATCCTTACTATTATTGCCGTTTTGTTAAAAGGGCATATGATGGAGACAGAGGATTTTAAAAAGGCTCAGGCTAAATTAGAAGAACAGGAAAGAGAAGGAAAGAAACAAAAAGTGGGATTTATTCCTATGGTCAAAGGGTACTGGAAGACTTTATTGCTCGGCTGTGGTACCCGCTGGGTAGATGGTACTTTCTATAATATATTTATCGTTTGGATTTTGTCTTATTGTATTGGCTGGCTTGGGATGCCTCTGTATGAAACGTACTTAATTACTATTATAGCCTGTATTTTTAAAATCCCATTTACATTATTTGGCGGTTGGTGTGCCCAACGGTTTGGTACTACCACAACTTTTGTCATTGGCGGTTTGGCTTCGGCCTTTCTCAGTATCCCTACTTTGAAAGTTATTGAATGGAGTCATGGAAATCTTCTCATTACTATGGTTGGAATCGTGATTGGCTGGAGTATTGCCTATAATCTTATCTGGGCTGTATTAGGGTCTCTTTGGTCTTCCTATTTTGAAACAGAAGTCCGGTATTCAGGGATTTCATTTGTATATCATGTTCCCAGCTTTATTGTTGCAGGTATTGTGCCCGCTGTTTGTACGTATCTCATTAGTTATGGTAATGGTGATACTATTTATGTAGGAATTTATTCTACTGTTGTTGCTCTTATCAGTGTTGCCTGTGCGCTTATCTTGAAACGGCGCTATATGGCAGGAAAGCGATAGAATAACAACATAATAGACTGTTTTAGTGGTTTAGAGAAGCCATGCGTCGTTTATGGCGTATGGCTTCTTTCACGAGTCAGGTGTGCCTGACGGAATTTTGTCATAATACACGGTATCATCGACTCACGATGAGAAATTTTGAAAAAATAAAAATGAAATCATTTTCTACAAATAACAGTGAGTAAAATTAGTGAGGTCATGAGTATGACAAAAAAAGCAGATGTAGTCATTATTGGTGGGGGTATTACCGGTGCGGCAGTATTATATGAGTTAGCAAAGTATAAACTACATATAATTCTTGTCGAACAGGAACCAGATCTGGCAATTGGCACGACAAAAGCAAATAGTGCGATTTTACATGCTGGATATGATGCGTTACCGGGTTCTTTAAAAGCACAGATGAACGTAGCTGGTAATGCTTTGTATCATAAACTCAAAGAAGAGTTGCATTTGGAAATCAAGTGGACCGGATCATTGGTAGTTGCTACCAATGATGAGCAATTGAAGACTCTTTATGAGTTAAAACAGAGAGGGGAGCGTAATGGCGTTCCCGGCTTAGATATTTGGGACAGCAAAGCTGTTCATCAATCACAACCTAATTTAAGCTCTGAGGTACAGGGAGCCCTTTGGGCACCGACGGCAGGTATATGCTGGCCCTTTGATCTTTGCCTTGCTTTTGCAGAAAATGCCGTTTTAAATGGTGCAGAAATTATACGGGAGTGCAGAGTTACTGGCTTTGATATAGACAGCGATGCAATCCGGATGGTACATACGAATAAAGGGGATATTGAAACGACATGTGTCGTTAATGCTGCAGGTATTCATGCAGATGAAATTAGTTCGTTGGCTGGTGATGATACCTTTAGAATTTTTCCACGTAAAGGTGAATACATTTTATTTGATCAAAAGGTGCAAAACACTCTTGTTTCGATTCCTGTATTTCCTACACCTGACAAAATGGGAAAAGGCATTATGGTAGCTCCGACTATTCACGGGAACGTGTTTATAGGGCCTAATGCACAGAATATGGATGATAATGATAAGGATAATACGGCATTTACTAATGAAGGGATGAGTGAAATTATTGAGAAGGCCCAGACTATAGTGCCCTGTATTCCCATTAATCAAGCTATAACGGAATTTGCAGGTGTACGAGCGGTTTCCGATACAGATGATTTTATTTTAGGTCCATCGTTAAAAATTAAAGGTCTGTTTCAGGCAGCTGGAATTCAATCCCCTGGACTTACGGCAGCACCTGCTATTGCGCAGTTTTTGGTAAAAAAAATCATTGATAAATTGAAACCGGAATATAACACTACATGGAAAGCAGGAAGGCCACAGCACATCTACTTTAAAAATCTGGATCAGGATGAAAAGCAGAGTTTGATTAAAGAGAATCCGTCATTTGGACGGGTCATATGCCGGTGTGAAACTGTTACGGAAGGTGAAATTATGGATGCTATTCATCGACCGGTTGGCGCCCGGACTGTTGATGGCGTAAAACGAAGAACACGGGCTGGAATGGGTCGGTGTCAGGGGGGCTTTTGCGGTCCCAGAATTATACAAATATTATCCCGTGAATTGCATATTCCTGTTCCGGAAGTACGTAAAGAAATGTGCCATTCATACATGTACTTTGAAAAAGATAAGTACAAAGAAGGTGATATATAATGATTAAACAGATATATGATGTTATTATTATTGGCGGTGGACCTGCAGGACTAACTGCGGCGTATAGTGCTTGGAAAAACGGAGCAAAGGAAATATTAATTCTGGAACGTGATTGGGAAGTTGGTGGGATTTTACAGCAATGTATCCATAATGGGTTTGGAATTCACCATTTTCACGAAGAATTGACTGGCCCGGGGTATGCCCAGCGCTGCTATGAGTTAATTAAAGACAAAAAGGAAATAGAAGTTTTATGTGACACGATGGTGTTAAAAATTAATGCTGATAAAATCGTAACTGCAGTCAATCCAGATAATGGAATATTCCATGTGCAGGGAAGGACTATTGTTCTGGCTATGGGATGCCGTGAAAGAACACGTGGTGCAATCCGGACACCTGGGTATCGACCAGCTGGAATTTATACTGCTGGAGCAGCACAACGTATGGTTAATATGGAAGGATATATACCGGGGAAAAAAATAGTTATTCTTGGAAGTGGTGATATTGGACTAATTATGGCGAGGCGTATGACTCTGGAAGGTTGCAGTGTGCAGGCCGTACTGGAGATATGTCCATATTCTAATGGACTGACTAGAAATATGGTTCAATGCCTGTATGATTATAATATCCCGTTATATTTATCCCATACTATCGTTGCAATTCATGGAAAAGATCGGGTCACGGGCATTACGTGTGCAAAAGTAGATGCATATAAGAAATCGATTCCAGAAACAGAATTTGACATAGCCTGTGATACGCTGTTGCTATCAGTTGGATTAATTCCTGAAAATGAATTATCGAGTGAGGCAGGGATTACATTAGATCCTATAACACATGGACCTATCGTAGATCAACACAGGGAAACGAATATTTCTGGAATATTTGCGGCTGGCAATGTCGTTCATGTACATGACATGGTAGATTTTGTTTCTGAAGAAGCTGAAATTGCCGGTAAATATGCTGCGTTAAAAGCGCGGGGAAGGGTAATAGGTGGAGCGGTTGATTTAAAAATAAGGACAGATGAGAACATTGGTGCCTGTGTGCCACAACATATTTGTATCAATGAATGTAATGAAATGGTTACATTATTTATACGTGTACGCAGACCGATGAAACATGTACAGATCACGGTGAGAAATTCTGAAGAGGTGTTATCAGAAAAACATATGCCTGCAGTCCGGCCAAGCGAAATGATATCTGTCAATATCGATTCTGGGAACATGAAGAATCGTTATGAGGACTGGATTGTTTCCATCAGGGAGTGAATAAGATGAGTATAGAGGAAAAATATCTTAACTGTATTAATTGCCCTATGGGTTGCAAAATTCATGTTACAATGAACGAAGGTACTATTGTAGGCATATCAGGAAATACATGCCCTCGTGGAGAAACATATGCCCGTCAGGAAATCAGAAATCCGCAGCGTATGTTGACAACCACTGTTCGCATTCATGGTGGCGTGTTGCCATTACTTCCTGTAGTGTCTCAATCCACGCTTCCTAAAAATCAAATTTTTGATTGTGTAAGGGTTCTTCAGGACATACGAACTGAAGCGCCTGTAAAAATGGGAGATATTATTGTTCATAATATCTTAAATTCAGGAGTAGATATTGTTGCCAGTCGTGATGTGAAAGCAAAGAAAACTTGAAGATACTCTTCCCCGAAAAATAATCGCCCTGACAAGTTTATAGGGATTCTGTCAGGGCAATTATTTTGTGTGATGATTTTGTAATATTTTAAAGTGACAGCCAAAAGCCCAAAGATATCCTGTGATTGTCGTAAACATCATGTCAGGATAATAATAGAAAACGGCAGGGCCAGGGCAGGAAGGGAATTTTCAATAGCTGCCAGCATGGGGACCTGGGCTTTGATTGATGCGATGTAATTCAGATTGAGCAGCATAGTAGCTGGGACAAGGATGATACCCAGTGTAAAAAGTCGCTAAAAAACTGCAACGTTTTCTGACTGGAGGCAAAACCGGATCCGATGCAATAGGCTGTGTAAATGGCACATGTTTTGTGAAAAATGAGGAAATACTCCTGCTTATTATCTAGACTTAAAAGAAAGATCGAAAATTTCTTGACACCAACCATTCTGGTGTGTACCTCGTCAATAGGACACGGGAAAAATAATGGATATGGGGCTGTAACAAAATGAGTTTTTTGCTCATTTTATTGCAGCCTTCCTTCTTTTCCATAACTAACACAATAGCTGGCATTTTTCATTTTCGTGAAAAATGCCAGCTACCTGTTTTTAGGCGTACTTTAATAAGTCTCTCTGTTTTTTCTTTTTTTAGCAAGCTACTGCGTGTGTTTCTTCTTTTTCTAAATAGTGTTGTTGTAATCTGTCCGTATCCCGGCGACTTCGGTATTTCCTCAGATTAAAGCCGAATGCCATGAATAACAGTTCCTTTTCTACATTTTCTTTTCCCTTATGTCTCACTCGGCGGTATTCGTAGTTTCCCTTTACCGTTCCAAACGCTCCTT
>OGWZ01000550.1_pt1 | contig 41562 bp, 39 predicted proteins | sample 1576141 | NCBI WGS metagenome assembly OGWZ01 (sample SAMEA3541512, study PRJEB24748) | human gut metagenome | biome: human gut; feature: human-associated habitat; material: faeces | place: China | collected 2012
ACTCGAGGCCTTTCGTGAGCGCCACGGGGACGATCAGCGTGCCTTGAAGATCTTCGTTCTGCAGACGCAGCTGATGTACGTTAGTGCGGGTTTTGAGCTCGCTGTAGAGCGATTGGGCAGCGGACTCGATTTTGGTGATCAGGCAGATGCTGCCGTAATTTTTCGAGCGACAGCTGTCGATCTCCTGCACGAGACCGGAAAGCCAAGCGCTGTGATCGCTGAAAGCCTGACAACGCACAGCGTCGCCGTGACGGTTGAAGGCTTCGACTTGCGGCGCTTCGTCAAGAAAGTTCAGGGCGAATGCGAGGATCTCGCTGGAGCAGCGGAAGCTTTTCGTGAGCGTGTAGCGCAGGCTGTTTTCTTTGTCGAAAATGGCGGCGATATGGTCGTAGAGCGCAGCGTCGGCGCTTTGCGTCAGACGCTGGTTGATATCGCCGAGGATGGTGAGTTTGGCATTTGGAAAAAGCTGGTGAAAAATCTCGAATTGCAGCGGCGTGTAATCCTGCGCTTCGTCGATGATCACCTGGCGGATGCGGCGCCAGGCGCGGTTGCCATAGAGCTTGAGATGGAGATAGAGCAGACAAATGGCGTCGTCAAATCCAATGCGGCCGTTTTCGAGAGCGGACAGGGTGCGGCGACGGATCGCGGCGAAATTGTCCGGCAGCCCGGCTGGATCAAAATAGCGATCTTCCTGCCAGAGACGGCTGTAGAGCGCAGGCAAATTGAGATGGGTGAAGTGGGCGAGCTTTTCCTGGGCGGCGGCGCGTTTTTCTTTTGATAGTCCGCTGAGCCCATCAAGTACACGACTTTCCACATGATCGAGCCGCGTACCAAGCAACAGGTCGTCGCGGTCGCGCACGCGCTCTTCCAGCTCACGCTTGCTCACAAGCAGACGTCCGGCAAAGCGGATGTCGTGGTAATTGATGTAATGCTGTGGAATGTCCTCTGCAAAACGATCGAGGGTCTGGCGAAAGGCCTCGCTCGTTTTGAACGTCAGGCATTGATTGACGAACACTTTCTGGCTCGAACCAATGGCGCGCTCCAGAAAACTGTGCTGCGCTTCGATGCGCATATCGTCGCCGAGGATATCGTGCAGAAGCTCGTCGAAAGTCAGCGTGCGCACATTATCCTCGCCCAGCTCTGGCAAGACACCTGCGATGTAGCTCGAGAAGGTACGGTTTGGTGAGAGGATGAGGATGTCCGTCGAGGCCAGCTTGTTCGCCAGCCCTTCGTACATAAGAAAAGCTGCGCGGTGCAGGGCGATCGCGGTTTTTCCACTGCCTGCAACGCCCTGGATCATCAGAAGATCCGCGTCGAGATTGCGAATGATCAGATCCTGATCGCGCTGGATCGTTTCCACAATGGCGCGCATTTGTGGCGTTGTGTTTTGCGAGAGCAGCGCCTTGAGGATGCCGTCGCTCACTGTCATGTCTGTATCGAAGAAATATTGGAGCTGACTTTCGGTGATCTCGTACTGACGCTTGCGTGTAACCTTTCCCTTGATGCGTCCAGCAGGCGCGTCGTAGTACGCGTCGCCAAGCAGGAAACGGTAAAAAACGCTGGCGATCGGTGAGCGCCAGTCGATGATCAGATTTTCTGCCGTGCCTTCTTCTAAAAGAGCCGTGCGGCCAATGTAGAGCGGCTCGGGATTTTTTTCGCCCTCAAAGAGAAAATCGATGCGGCCAAAATACGGAGATGGACGCAGCGCCTTCAGTCGCGCAACCTTTTTTGCGAGATTATCCTGCGTGACCGCCATATTTGTCAGCGCCACCATGCTCTGATTCAGCTCGACAAGCGATTCAAATCCGTCGGCGCTGGAAAGACTGCCGCCGCTGCGTGCGCCGTCTTCAAAAACATCGCGCTGAACGCTCACCATTTCCGCTTCGCGGCGCGCCAGCTGATCCTCCGCCTGGGCGATCTGGCGATCCGTTTCTGCCAACACCTGCACAAGATATGCTTCTTCTTTCATTCGTTCCTGTTCCTGATCGTTCTCGTTCATCGTCTGCGCCTCCTTGTAGATTTCTTGCCTCAGTGTACCGCATTTTTCCGCAGGTGACCAGTCTTGTTCGCAGCGGACAGAGTGTGGTATAATAGATGTGCAAAAGGCGCTCGGGAAACCGAAGCGCCTTTTGCATTGTCAGCAGGAACATGTTATACTGAGAACACGTAAGTTAACGTGTATGTTAGCACACAAGTAAACGAGTAAGTGGAAACGCTCAGCAGCCGATTGGTTGCTGAGCGTTTTTTGCTCACAAGGCTGTGCCTTTCTTTGGCACGAAGAAACGGGACATTTCCACGCCTTCCAGTTTTAGCAGGGCGATCTTTTTATCGAGGCCGCCGGCGTAGCCGGTGAGACTGCCGCTAGCGCCGACGACGCGGTGGCAGGGCACGATGATGCCGATGGGATTGTGGCCGACGGCGCCGCCGACAGCCTGCGCAGACATGCGTGAGCGCTGTTGCAGACGCGCGATTTCCTGAGCAATGGCGCCATAGGTTGTCGTTTCGCCATAGGGAATGGCGAGGAGCAGTTGCCAGACAGCGCGCTGAAAATTGCTGCCGCTGGCGTGGAGAGGCGGTGTGAGCTCTGGATTTTCACCAGCGAAATAGCTGTCAAGCCAGCGCTGCGCGCTGATGAGAATGGGATGCGACGGCATTTTCTGCGCGTTCGTCAGCGCTGGAAAATATTTCTGCCCGTCGAAAGCGAGATGGGTCAATCCTTCGTCGTCGCTGGCGAGCAGGATCTCGCCAAGGGGCGAGGTGTAGGTCGTAAAATAATGCATGATGCGCCCTCCTTTGAAAAATTTGATATCAATATTGTAGCACAGCACGAGTACCAGCGGACAGCAGAAAGCGCGCTCGCTGAGAAAATGGTGTCGTTGACACAATGGAACGGTCGGATAACGAGCAGCAAAAGATATAATATCGAAAAACACAATATCATGATGTGGTAATTAAAAATTGAAAGTGGATCGCACAGAAGAGCATGGAAAGATGAAGATACGTGTAAAAGTCGATGGAAAGCGACGAGAAAGTTCAGAATACGATCACGCATCGTCCGCAATATGGAAACAAAAGGCTTGTTGCAGTGCACGTATGTAACCTCGGTTGCGTTTCAGGTATTGGGATTTTTGATCGAAAAAAGATGACAAACTGGCAACGATGTGGTAATATCATTATGACAACAGGAGTTTTCTTTTAATCTCTATACCCCCAGATTTTTTAGGAGGCATTCATGAAAAAAATCAAAACCACCATTGTTATCGTTGCTGCCATCGCTGCGATGGCCGTCAGTGTTTGGGGCGACCGTCAGCTCGACGCGCGCTACAGCGATGCTGGAACCACTCCGGTAGCCGTTGTTGAAACCATAGCTGAATAAGGAATTTACAAAAGCAAAGAGCCGTTTGCCGATCCCAGCAAACGGCTCTTTGCTTTTTCATAATCTGCCGTGATATTTCTTCCAATAATAGATGTAGGAAAGCACGCCGGGAAGTCCGACCCAGAGCGCCATGGCGGCGATGCTGACGGTCTCGAAATCGTCGAGGGTGAGGCTGGCAGCGACGTACAGCAGCGCCAGTGGCAGCGAAATGATGCCGAGGATGCGGTGGGCGACGTTCCAGGTGTCTTCATCGCGTACGGTCCAGGGCAGACGCAGGCCGGTGTGGCGTTGGAAAGGCAGACGTGGCGAGACGAGGCCGAAAAAGATCATGAGGCCGGTGATGAAGCACATGGCTGTGAGCCGTTCTGAGCGCTCGGAAAATACGAGCACTCCGGTGGCGGATAAGAGCGCAATGATCATTGCCACAAGAATGATGCCGATGTTGACGAGCGTTGTCAATCGCAGCACGCCGAGCCGCAGATCGTCGGTGGAAACGCTGGTGAGGAGTGCCAGATTACGATAGAGAATGATCACTGTCGCGAGCACGCAGCCGCCGACGAGCACGAGGGAAACGATCGGTTCGCGCACTGCGAGGGCGGTAAAGAGCGCCGCGAAACAGAGAAAGAGGATGAGATTGCGCTTGTTCGCTGCTTCTTTTAAGAGCGCGCTGTGGCGCTTGCGGCTGGCGAGCTCGGCGTTGAGCGCAGCGAGCTCTTCTGCTAGCGCGTCGGCGCGCCAGTTTTTTTCTTCGATGCCCAAGAGCGTGCTCACGGAAACGCCGAGCAGATCGGAAAGCTGGATCAGCATGTCGGCATCGGGCACTGAGGTGCCGCGCTCCCATTTCGAGATCGTCTGGCGCACGACATTCAGCCGCACAGCGAGCTCTTCCTGGCTCCAGCCTTTTTGCTTGCGGTATTTTTGGATGTTGTCACTGAGCATTGGGATTCAACTCCTTGCGAATATTTGTGCTCCGGAACTGTGTTCAGTATACGAAAAGCCGGTGCGAATGGCAAGCAACGTAAAATAACATCGACAGAAATGGCGGCGCAGCGCGGCTTTGCGGGCAGAAGAAAACGCTGGCGAATGGTTCGCCAGCGTTTGGGATTTATTGTATGGAAGTTAGCGGCAGAGCGGAAATGTGCGCCAGGATCTCCTGCACGACAGCTGTCTTGGCGTCGGCGTAATCCTGAACGTAGGTCCATTTCTGCGCGGCGAGCCGGCGCTTTTCTGCGGCGTAGCGTTCGCGGTCAGCGGCATGGCTGCGCAGATGGTCGCGGAAGGCCAGCATGCGCTGTGCTTCGTCGCAGCCCTGACTGAACACGTGGAGATTGACAGTGGGCGACTGGCCTTTGAACATGCGGTGCTCATACCAATCCGGTTCGCGCACGCGCAGCGTGTAACCAGCTGCTTCGAGCGCTGGCGCGTAGCGCTCGAAGCTCGCGGCGTCATCGACGAGCAGGAGGATATCGATGATCGGCTTGGCGCAGAGCCCAGGCACAGAGGTGGAGCCGACATGTTCAATACGCACCGACTGTCCCGCGAGGGCGCGAGCGATCTTGACGTGTTCCTGCGCGTAAAGCGCGGGCCAGTGTGGATCATAATCGCAGAGGACGATTGTGTCTTTTGGCGTTTCCGGCGCTCCAATGGTGACGGTTTTGAGATAATCATGATCGGGCATAAGAGCACTTCCTTTTATAAAAGTGCTCTTATTATAGCAGAAAATGCTCAAAGCTGGTAGTCGTAGATGAAAAAGGTCATTTCGACGCGATCGCCGTCGATGTTCAGCGTTTGCGAGCGCTCGGCGCGGCGGGTGAGGCCGAGGTGTTCGTAAAATTGCCAATTGCAGCTGGTGCGGACGCAAAATGTGAAGCGCCTGTACGACGCATCTTACGGCGCGATGCTGCCGGTCGCGGCGCTTTACGAGGGACGCTTCGACGATTACACAGCGGTGACGGTGGCGCTACCAGTGGTCCATCAGCAGGAGGGATTGCACGCACAGCCGGCAGGCACTTATCTCCGCGCGTATCACCAGGGAGATTGGTCAGAGCTGCCTGCGCGTTATCAGGAAATTCTCGCCTTTGCCGCGCGGGAAAACCTGGAATTATACGGCTACGCTTACGAAACAGGGCTCAATGATGCTGTCGCGAAATCCATGGCAGACAGCATCACCGAGATCCTGATCCCGCTGCGGCACAAATAAAAAGCAGCCCCGATTTTTTTCGGGGCTGTTCGTCATTGTGGAGAGAAAAGAACGTCGACGGTTGTTTCCAGCTCGCGCGCGAGAGCGAAGGCGAGCGCCAGCGTGGGATCGTATTTGTTGTTCTCGATGGCGTTGATCGTCTGGCGCGAGACGCCGCAGCGCTTCGCCAGCTCCTGCTGCGAAAAACCGAGGGCTTTGCGTCTGTCGTGGATGCTGTTTTCCATCTCAGCCGCCCAGCTTTCGTTTGTAGTAGAAGAGGCAGCAGAAGTAGATGATCGCCGTTGCACCAAGCTGGGAGAACGGTGCGGAGATTTCCTCTGGCGCGACAAACATTTTGACGACGTTCAAGATCATCACGCCGACGGTGCCGATGAGGGTAAATGTGCTCGCTTTCCAGACCATCAGCTGCCGCCGTTCGTCGCCACTTTTCACCAACGAAACGACCATCGCGATGTCGAGCACGATGAGCAGCACAACAAAACCGAGAAACAAGGCGATAATAATGTTGTCCATCATGAGAGGCACCCCTTTCTGAGGATGAATGTCAAATTCTTTTTACACTATTATCATACAGGCGTCGCACATCGGTGTCAAGAACTTTTGACATTCTGCGCAAAAAAACAGACGCCGCAGCGTCTATTATATATGAAGGAAACTACTCCGCCAGCGCCTGCAGCACGTCGTTGATGTCGGCGCTGATGCAGATGGACTGGTCGGCGATGGATGGCGGGCAAACGGCGTCGTTCAGCGTGACGCAGGCGTAGGTGAAGGCGGGATCCTGGGCGGTGAGCTGCCAGAACGGGAATTTGATGATGCCCGGCGTATTGCCGCCGACGCCGAGCTCGAGCAAGAGCAGATTTGTATCGCGATGCTGGCGGATAAATTCCTGGTAGCGATTCATGGCGCGGCGCCAGCCCTCGTCCTCGACGAAGGTGTCGTCGAAACGCATGTTCTGCGTCATTGGTGCGCCGCAGACGGGACAGCGCGGAACAAGCGCGCTTGGGATGCGCATGTTCTTTTGCTCGGCAGCCATGCGGCGGACGATCGCTTCATTGTCGTAGGTTTTTTTGCAGCAGGGAACGCTGCACTGGAACAGGCCGAAATCGCCCTGGGTGTAGAAGAGCCGCGTTTTGTCAAAACCTGTGCGCTGAAAGCAGTGGTCCACATTGGTGGTGATGATGAAATAATCCTTGTCGTCGACGAGGATTTTCAGCACGTCGTAGGTGGCGTTCGGGATGTCGCCGTAGCGATCGAGCATGAAGTGACGGCTCCAGAACGCCCATTTTTCTTCAAGGCTGTCAAACTGGTGGAAGCCGGCGCTGTAAAGATCGGTGAAGCCATATTTGGCGATGAAATCCGCGAAATTCTCAGTGAAGCGCGGTCCGGTCATGATGAGCCCGGCTGCAGCGGAAAGTCCGGCGCCGGCACCGATGAGCACGGCGTCGGCGTCGTCGAGGGCTTTGCGCAGCTGGGCGATCTTGTCGGTGAGTGATGTCATGTGTGGTCTTCCTTTCCTGTGAAAACGGCGCCGCTGTACGGACAATCAGCGAGACGATCGTCAGGCAGATGGCAGGCGTGGCGCTCGCCGGCGGCGAGCTGGCGCACAAAATCTGTGGCTGGTGCGCGCAGGATCTCTTCCGGTGTGGCGTATTGCTGGATCTCGCCGTCTGCCATGACGAGGACGCGCGTGCCCAGACGCAGCGCTTCGCCGATGTCGTGGGTGACAAAGAGCACAGTGATGCCGGTTTCGCAGTGGATGCGGGTGATCTCCTGCTGCAAACTGGCGCGGGTGATCTCGTCGACGGCGCCGAAGGGTTCGTCCATGAGCAGGATCTCTGGCGACGCGGCGAGCGCCCGCGCGATGCCGACGCGCTGCTGCTGTCCGCCGGAAAGCTCGGCGGGATAGCGCTGGAGCAATTCCTCGTCGAGCCCGACGATCGCGAGCCATTTGGCGACGGCGGCTTTGGTGCGTGCGTTGTCTTTTTTATTGAGCAGATTTGGCACGTAGGCGATGTTCTCTGCGACGGTCATGTGCGGAAAGAGCACGCTGCCCTGGATGGCGTAGCCAATGTTGCGGCGCAGCTGGATGAGATCCATTGCGCGAATGTCGCGCCCCATCACGCGGATCGTGCCGGCGTCTGGCGTGAGCAGGCCGTTGACCATTTTCAGCACCGTGGTCTTGCCGCCGCCGGAGGCACCGACGATGGTCACAAAATCGCCCGGCGCGACGGCGAGGGAAAAATCGCCAAGCACGGTTTTTTCGCCGTAGGATTTGCGCACGTGTTCAAATTCAATGATCGGTTCCATGAGATCCTCCTTATTATATCAGATCGCGGTCGCGCAGGAAATCCTCGGCGACTTCGCGCGGTTCCTGGCCGTCGGTTTCAACGGCGTGGTTCATTTCTGCCATATCCTGATCGCTGATCGTGCCGGCGAGTTTTTCCAGCTCGTCGCGGAGCTCGGGATGCGCATCCAGCACATCATTGCGCACAACATTGCCGCAGAGATAGGATGGGAAGAAGCCGAGATCGTCTTCGAGCACGACGACATCTGGCGACGAAAGCTGGCCGTCGGTGGTGAAAACGACTGTGGCGTCGATCTGTCCCTGCGAAAGCGCCTGATATTTGAGCCCGATATCGAGATCCATCGTCTGTCCGAAGTGCATGTTGTAGGCCTGACAGACGGCGTTGTAGCCGTCTTCGCGCTCAAAATAATCGTACTCAGCGCCGAAAGTGAGGGCCTCTGCAACCGCTGCAAGGTCAGAGGTGGTGGCGAGATCGTATTGCTCAGCGATGCTGCGGTTTACAGCGAGACGATAGGTGTTGTTGAAACCGTACATGCCGATCCAGCGCATGTTGTAATCGTCGGCGTATGCCTGCTCGAGATCGCTGAACCTGTCTTCGCTGTAGACGCTCGTTTCTTTGAGCACAGTGTTCCAACCGGTGCCAGTGTATTCCGGATAAAGATCAAAGTCGCCATTTTCCATGCCGGGCATGATGTTCGATGTGCCGCCGCCCACGCCTTGGGTGAGCTCGACGTTGAGATCGGTGTCCTGCTCAATGAGGATGTCGAGCATTTCGCCGAGGATATATTGCTCCGTCATCGGCTTGGTGGCGATGTGGATGGTGTCGCCGCGCTGGCCGGAGTAGAGCGCTGTGCCACCGACAGCGACGATCAGCACGAGGGCGATGAGCGCGTACATGCGTTTTCTGCGGCGCTGTGCGCGACGCTTTTGCAGTCGGCGCTCAAGCAGACCGAGCAACCCGTCGACGACGAGCGCCAGGACAGCGATGAGCAGACTGCCGCAGAGTGTCATGGCGGCGTTGTTCGTGGTGATGCCGCGATAGATCGCGACGCCGAGTCCCCCTGCGCCGATGAACGATGCGATACCGGCGAGGGCGATCGTCATCGTCACCATGCTGCGAATGCCGGAAAGGATCACCGGCATTGCCAACGGCAGCTTGATCTTGACGAGCACCTGCGCCGGCGTGCTGCCCATGCCGGTGGCTGCTTCCAGGATCGCCGGATCAACGCCGGTGATGCCTGTGTGCGTGTTGCGCACCATCGGCAGGAGGGCGTAGATCGTCAGCGCGATCACCGCTGTGACGTTGCCGACGCCGGAGAAGGGAATGAGAAAACCGAGCATCGAGATCGACGGGATCGTGTAGAGAAAATTGATCACCGCCATCGTTGGCTTGGCAGCGCGCTGAAATTCGCTGATGAGGATACCGGCAGCGCCGCCGATAACGATGGCGATGAGGATCGCCGCCAGCGAGATCGCGATGTGTTCAGCGAGGAGCTCTGCGAAAAAATTCCAGCGGCTTGTGAAAAGCTGCAGCATTTCTCTGATCATGGCTGTTCTCCTAAGCGTTCAATGGCGCCGACTGGGCAGGTTTCCGCGCAGAGTCCGCAATGCAGACAGTGCTCCGGCGCGATGACGTATGGTGTGCCTGGCGCGATGCAGCTCTGTGGGCAGGCGCTGGCGCATTTTCCGCAAGCTACGCAGGCGTCGGTGATGTGAAAGCCTTTCGGCGAAATCTCAGCGCTGCCGAGATGGAAACGCTCGCGATTGATCGGCTCCTGGCCGAGATCGAAAAATTCCACGTCGGCGCTGTCGAGGCAAAACGCTTCGAGAATGTAGCGGCGCTCGCCCTTGTAGAGATTGGCGATCGCTGCGTTGGCGTCGAAAATGCGGTCGATCCAGTATTTCTGGTCGTCGAGACGTTTCACCGTGCCGGAAATGCGGATCATCTGCCAGTTGTCGTTCATCCCGGTCATCGCGACGCGGCCGGTGGCGCGCAGCTCGCGGTAGAAATCCTTGCCGCGTGCGGTGCAGAAATAGAGCGTGCCGTTTTCGCAGAGCATGAGATCGATGATGCGCACCTGTGGCGCACCGTTTTCGTCCACCGTCGCCATGGACGCGCTTTTTACGTCGAAAAGAATGTTCAAGCAATCTTGTAAAGTCATGAAAAATTCCTCCTGTTTTCTCAACCGCCTTGACGGCCCGTCGTTATACTGATACTATAAGGGAGCAACGATCATTTGTGAAGTAAGCACAATAAAGTGCTCTAGGCACCAAAAAGTAACCATTGGGAGATGAAGCCTTATGCCAGATAAAGAAAACCTGCCGCCATGTCCAGTGGAGACCACACTCCTGCTCATCGGCAACAAATGGAAGGTGCTCATTTTGCGCGATCTGCTGGATGGCACGAAACGTTTCGGCGAGCTCAAGCGCTCCATCGGCAGCGTTTCGCAGAAAGTGCTGACGCAGCAGCTGCGCGCCATGGAAGAAGATGGCCTCGTGCATCGCGAAGTGTACGCCGAAGTGCCGCCGCGCGTCGAGTACAGCCTTACCGAGCTGGGCGAAAGTCTCAAGCCCATTCTCGACGCAATGCTGAACTGGGGCATGGATTATAAGGAAAAGATGGCCACAGAATAAACGCCGAAGGGCGACGCTTTCAACAGTAAAGCGTCGCCCTTCGGCATTGTTGTGCGTAAAGATTTTTATTCAGCTTTGTTTTCGTAGATGACGCAAGCCAGCATCACCAGATCGCCGTCGCCAGCGTCGCGAATGCTGTGGGATGCGCCGTCAGCCGTGTAGACCACATCGCCAGTGGTCACAGCAACTTCTTTGCCGTCGTCGACAGCGATGCCGTGGCCGTCGAGAATATAGTAGACTTCAAAATTGTCCACATGAGCATGTTCGCCGAGACCAGCGCCTGGCTGGAAGCGGATGACCTTGAAGAGCTTGGCTTCATCTTTGAGAAGCTCCGTTGGCACGAGCGTGGTGAATTCCAGCACGCCCTGACCGCCGGCGTAGCCTTCGATGTCTTCACGTGGCAGGTCGTTGTTACGAATGATCATTGGTATACACCTCCTGAAAATCTTTCTCTAGTATACCACGTTTGTCACGTGCGTGCATTCATTTTGCGGCACGATTTTCCAACAGCACACAGCCGAGCACAACGAGATCGCCCGCTCCTGCGTCGCGGATGCCGTGCGTGCCGCCGTCGGTCGTGTAGAGCACATCGCCGACTGAAACCGGATGCTCAACGCCGTCGTCCGTAGCAAATCCGTTTCCGGCGAGCACAACATAGAGCGCAATATTGCCGTCGTGCGCGTGCTCACCGATGCTCGCGCCTGGCGCAAATGCCATCGCTTTGAAAAAGCGGCCCTCGTTTTTTAAGAGCGCCTCGTCTGGCAAAAGCGCCGTGAATGTGATGCGTCCGCTGCCGCCGCTGTAGTTTTCGTGCGTTTCCTGCGGCCGTTCGTTTTTGTGGATGATCATGATTGCTCGCCTCCTTTAATGCGTTCAGTATAGCATATTTGTGGACATTTTTGTCCCCGCGTCGTCATCTCTCTCTTGAAAAATTAACAGCTGGGCCAGTCGCCAGCGATTTTAAGGTTGCGTTAAGTGCGAGCGCCTAAGATAGGGACCGTAACAAGAACCCTGCATACAAGAAAGAGGTGCATAGATTTGAATTTCCCTTCATCTAAGAAATTAACGGCCGCTGTGCTGTTGGCGGCGCTGACCGCGACATCGATCGCGCCAGGCGCTGTGCTTGCAGCTGACAGCAGCGATAATGTAGCAACTGTGCAGCCTGGCGGCGACCAGCCACCGGAAAAACCACCAGGCGACCAGCAGCCAACGCCGCCAGATGGCGGAAAACCTGGCGAACAGCCACCAGCCAAGCCAGGCGGCGCGGACACCATGGAATACGACTACACCGGCGAGCTTTCAGGTGCAGTCACCGCCGACGGCGAAGAAATGACGCGCGACGGCGAAACCATTTCCACCGAAACCGTCGACCAAAACGTCGGACTGGCGCAAAATGGCGGCAGCCTGACCCTCACCGACGCTACCCTCGACAAGAGCGGCAGCGACACCAATGGCGACAACTGCAATTTCTACGGTATCAATTCGATCCTGCTTTCTGTGAACGATGATTCTGTGATCAAAGTTGCCGATTCCAAGCTCATCGCAGACAGCACCGGTTCCAACGCCATTTTCGCCACCGACGGCGGCACCGTTTACGCGAACAACAACACCATCGTCACCTCCGCCAGTAATTCCCGCGGGCTTGATGCGACCTATGGCGGCACCGTGATCGGCAATCTGCTCGCAATCTCCACCGCCGGCGATCATTCCGCAGCGCTTGCGACTGATCGTGGCGGCGGCAATATCTCGCTGACGAATTCCAGCCTTTTCACCGCTGGCAGCGGCTCGCCGCTCCTGTATTCCACCGGCAATGTGCAGGTGGACAATGTGAAAGGCACCGCCACCGGCAGCCAGATCGCTGGTATGGAAGGGCTCAACACCATTCTTATCAAAAATTCTCAGCTCACAAGCGAAGTCACCGGCAAAACCGCCAGCGATTCTGTCGTAAACGGCGTGATCATTTATCAGTCCACGTCCGGCGATGCCGAGGCTGCTACTGGCGAGACCGCAGAATTTGAAGCAGAAAATTCCACCCTCGCAAGCGACATCCAGGAAGGCAGCATGTTTTATCTGACGAACACCACCGCCAACGTTGTGCTCAAAAATACCACCCTGGATTTTGACAGCGACGCAGCAAACCTGCTCACCATTGGCGGGAACGATGCGAACAACTGGGGCACGCCAGGGAAAAATGGCGCCGATGTCACCTTCACCGGGCTGGATCAGGAGCTCGCCGGAAATATCGACGTCGATACCATCTCCAGCCTCGACCTCTATCTGCTGGATGGCACCACTTACACCGGCGCCACCACCATCAGCGAAAACGCCGCTGCTTCTGAACAGAGCGACGCACCGATCAGCGTCAGCATTGATGGCGACGCTTCGTGGATCGTGACAGCAGATTCTAGCGTCACAAATCTCCACATCGCCGACGGCGGCAAGCTCGTCGACCAGGATGGAAAGAGCGTGAGTGTCAAGGATGCCAGCGGCAATATCCTCGCCAGCGGAGAGAGCGATGTGACCGTCACCGTCACCGGCAGCTATGACACCACCGTCACCACCAGCGACAACAATTCGCTGAACGCCACCGTCATCGATCGCGACGATTTTGACGTCGCCTATACCACCAACACAGAATTTGGCACGAACGCCGGCAAAGATCGCAACGACGACATCACCGTCCAGGAACCAACCGGCGGTGACGACGTCATGGGCGGCGACCAGCCAGGCGGTGATAAACCACCAGCAAAACCGGACGACGAAACCTCTCTGCCATTCACCGATGTAGCGAGTGACCATTGGGCCTATCAGGATATCGCAGATATCTACGCGGCTGGGCTCATGACCGGCACCTCCAGCGATACCTTCTCGCCAGAACTCAGCGTCAACCGCGCCATGCTCGTCTCCATCCTCTATCGTCTTGAAGATGCGAGCACCAAACCTGCCGACGCCGGTTTCACAGACGTTGCTGATGATGCCTGGTACGCCGACGCTGTAAACTGGGCAAAAGAAAATAATATCGTCAGCGGCTACAGCGACGCTCTCTTCGGACCAGAGGACACCCTCACCCGCGAACAATTCGCCGCCATTCTCTATCGCTACGCAGCGTATAAAGGCTACGACACCACCACCAGCGACGACGCCAGCCTCGACAATTTCACCGATGCATCAAGCATCAGCAGCGGTTTTGACAACGTCCTCCTCTGGGCCAACGACAAAGGCTACATCGGCGGCATGACAGAAACCAACCTCGCCCCACAGGACAGCACCACCCGCGCCCAGACCTCCGCCATTCTCCTCCGTTTCCTGCGCGCCGAGAACATCCTGCCAGAAACTAGCCAGCAGCCTGACGGAAACCTCGATGATAACGGCGAACCAGCCAAACCAGAAGGCGACCTCCAGCCAGGGAAACCAGAAGGAAAAGCGTGAGTAGCGATAGAATTGCATAAAAAGAACGCATGGAGTATTTCAGTAAAGAAATGCTTCATGCGTTCTTTTTATTCGAGTCCCAACAAATAAGAGACAGGAATATCCAATGCCTTGGAAAGATAGATTAATTCATAATCAGGAACAACACGATTGCCAGTTTCAATACGGCTGACAGCACGTTGTGTAATATCCAGGCCAGCGATTTGTATCTGTGCAGCGAGCTGTTCCTGTGAAAGCCCTAGATGTAAGCGCTTTTCTCTGACTTGAGTTCCACAAATATTGCTGCGTCCATTGTGATAGTAAATATTCATGATAAGGCATCCTCTCTTGTTTTATTACTAAGATGACTAATATGAGTTGACAATATCATGAATTGCGTGATATTTTATTTCTAAGTAGACTAAACAGAAGAATTTAAAGTATCTCAAGAAGAAAAATAAATTCATTTTTCCGAATCTTACTCGTAAGAACATCAATTTTCGCTATTTTACATTAGCATAGGCTTGATGGCACAATGGTGATAAAGGAGTGATGGGTGTGTTAAAATTGGAATCTTTATTGTATTTGAACCAAGTGTATAGATTTAATTCGATTAAACTTGCGGCAGAATCCATACCTGTCTCACCATCGACAATTAGTGCCGCATTGCATAAATTGGAAAAGGAGTGGGATGTTCCTCTGTTAATTAGAACTTATCAGGGCGTAGAATTGACAGATTCTGCCAAAAGAATTGCTGTAGCATCTAAGAATCTTTTTACTGAGGTGGAAAATGTAGAAAACTTGATCAGAATGGAACAACGGCAACAGTATTCTTTAAAAGACCAAGATAAGACACTAATTGTTTTGCTTTCTCGTGGGCTGTGGCAGGGCAGCACTGGGAAATTGCTGGCATATTTTTTGGAATATAATATTAATGTAGATTTTCCGGATCTATCTTATAATAATGAACGGTATTTGGAAATGGTGGATAAAAATCAAATGGCGATATTAATCAATTGGTTTGCAGAGCCAGCGGAGGATTTATTAGTCAATTATCCTCATGTGAAATATATTAAGCACAGCGTGGGAAAACCATGTGTTATCATGGCTCCAAATTCCAAATTTGTATCGCCGGATAAAAAAGAACTAACACCGAAGGAAGCTTTGGAACTACCTTACTTTCGGTTTACTGAAGGGTACGATCATGCCTTTACGATCTTTGAGATGCTAGCAGAATATGGGGAGGTTAATATCATAGCAAACATTTCTAATGTTCAGGTGTTGCAGACAATGATGGAATGTGATCGGGGAGTGAGCGTAGGGAGTAGTTATAGATTTAAAGAAGAAAAAGCCCTTCGCTATGTGCCAATTCGTTCAGATCTGAGGTTCTCGTTCGTATTATGCTATAATGAAGAATTACCAGAAGGATATGTGGTGCTGTTAAAACACTTGTTAGATAAATTTTAATCATAAAAAGAAAAAGCTGAAAGCCTTGATTAGAGGGCTTTCAGCTTTTTCTTTTAGAAAACATTAGTAAATTTAATGAAATTGGCTTTGCTAGAGATAAGATTAAAATCATTAGTTTGATTTATAGAATGATGTGCCCTACACTAATATCAGAAAAAGAAATTCGCGAATTATTCTTTATTAAGTCATCATAAATCATTTGTTATTTAGAAAGGATGGAGAAACATGGGAAAGAAACGTGTAATGATGATTGGCTTAGACGCTGCCGATCCTGTACAGGTTAGAAGATTGATGGACACTGGCAAGATGCCTAATCTGAAAAGACTGTTGGAAGAAGAAGGCGTTGCAAATCCATCTCTGGCAATGATCGGTGCACTGCCTAGCGTTACCCCTCCAAACTGGTGCTCTATTGCAACAGGTTGCTGGCCAAGAACTCATGGTGTAACCTGCTATAACAACAATACGTTGGGGCAGAGCCTGACTCTTGAAGAAGTTAACTGGACAAGTGCAAACGTTAATGCAGATTATATTTGGGAACAATTTGATAAAGAAGGTAAACGCAGCATTGTATTGAGTTATTGTGGCGCATGGCCTCCACGTGAAGGACGCAGCGAAAATTCTGTTATTATTGATGGTTCCGGTGTTGTTCCATTCCTGCGTTGTTCGCTGGACTATCAGAAGGTTGTGACGATGGAAGAAGGCGACTTCCCTATGGAATATACGCCACACACCGTCAAGAGTGATAACACGGACTGTATCATCATGGGTGATCAGTATGAAGAAATGCAGAAACAGTCTATGAAGACGGAAGCGGGCGACAGAATTCCTTGGGCTATGCCGGAAGGTGTACTTGCCTATCCTGCTGGTATCGAAGATCTGGATTCTGCACATCATAACGAAGACCATCAGGAAGCGTACAAACCAACTAAGGCGGATAAATTAAGAACACCGCTCAAAGAGCCTAGAAACTGGAAATTTGATCTTCCGGAAGGCGCGAAGGAAGCAACTGTTCTTTTGGCAAAGAGTACCGTTCGTCGTTATGCAGTCATTACTGCATCCGATGGTGTTCATTATGACACTGTGACTATTTACAAAAATAAAAAATCTGAAAAACCATTGGGTACAGTAACTGGTATTGGCAACTGGTCCGAATTTATTTATGACGTATATATTAAAGATGATGTAGAACGCAACGTTGCTTATAAAATCAACCTTTGCGATCTGGCAGAAGACGGCAGCAAGGCAATCGTATACTTCTCATATGCGACAGATCTCGATAATGATGATTATTTTTATCCTAGAGAAGTGGGTAAGAAGCTTTATGACGAAGTTGGGCCAATGATTCAGTTTGCTTCTGTTGATGTTCGTGGCGATCACAAGGAAAATGATAAACTGGTGTTTGACACTTATGCCAAAGAAGGTTGCGAATGGTTTGCTAACGCCGCGCATTGGCTGTTCAAAGAATATCCGGACTGGGATCTCTTCTATGTTCACATTCACTCTATTGATAACTTTGAACACTGGTTCATCAATGAAACTGTTCCTGAACGCAATCCAGAAGAACATCAGTATTATCAGGATCTGATTGATGCTGTCTACACGGAAAACGACAAGTTCATTGGAGAAATGATGAAGTATCTTGATGGCGATACCTCCATCATCGTTACCTCTGACCATGGTCAGTGTCCTAAGAGTGCTGGTGATGAATATGAAATTGGATCTATTGGCGGAACGTCGACCAAGGTTATGTCTGAGCTCGGCTATACGGTTACTTATCGCGATGAAAACGGCAAACTGCAGATTGACTGGAGCAAAACCAGAGCGGTTGCAAAACGTTCTTCTTACATCTATGTTAACCTGAAGGGCCGTGATCCAGAAGGTATCGTTGAACCAGAAGATTATCATCAGTTGGTACTCGACATCATCAGTGATCTGTACAACTATCGTAACAAAGATGGCAAACGTGTTATTGCACATGCGTTCACCAGAGATGAAATGGAATATCTGGGAATGGGTGGTATCCATTGCGGTGATATTCTCTATCAGCTGGTTCCGACATTCAATAATGAACATGCTAATGTTGTTTCGACTGTTCATCACGAAGGATGGTCCATGCAGAATCTTTGCGTCATGGGTGGTGCCGGATTCAAACATGGTGAATTCATTGATAGACCAGTTCGTATCACCGATATCGTACCGACCATTTGCCATTTGACCAATACGGGCATGCCTGGTAGCGTTGAAGGTGGCGTTATCTATCAGGCTTTGGAAGGTTTCGAAGAAACAAAATACGATCGCGGTGATGAATGGGCACTGCCAATTGGTAAACGCTTAATCAAATAATTTGAAAGAAATCATAGGCTTTTTGATAGGACCGGATATTTAAAGAGTATCTCTTAATAATGATCTGGTCCTATCAAAAAATAGGTTAATGATAGTTGGTTGCAAAGGATGATTTTGCATGAAAGTAATAGAAACAATAGATCTTTCTCACAAGCAGGGTAGCAAATTTCTTGTGCAAGACATCAATTGGTCTGTTAATGAAAAAGAACATTGGATTGTATTTGGTGCGAATGGCTGTGGGAAAACTACTTTGTTGAGCATTGTTGCTGGATATCGCTCATACAGCAATGGTCAAGTGAATTTGTTCGGGCAACCAGTAAATTCAAAAACCGTTCTGGACTTACGTAAAGATGTAGGTTTTGTAAGCTCATCTTATCTTGACCACTGTTTCTACAAGGAAAGTGGATTGGATATTATTTTGAGTGCGAAATTTGGCGGTTTTGGTAGACGTACGAACATTGAAGATTCAGATGTACGAAAAGCAAGACAGCTTTTAAAAGCTTTTGGCATTGCTGATAAAGGTGACTATCCGTATTTCATGCTCTCTCAAGGACAACGTCAACGTGTGTTGTTGTCAAGAGCGTTAATGGTTCCGCCGAAATTGTTACTCCTGGATGAACCACTGACAGGCTTGGATATTGTTGCAAGAGATTTTTTCCTCAATACGCTACAGGAAATTGTTGAGACAACCGATGTGACAGTGGTTTATGTAACACATCATGTAGAAGAAATTTTGCCATTTTACTCTAAAGCGCTTTTGCTGAAGAATGGTTCAGCATATGCGCAAGGAGACTTGCATGAAATGTTCTCTGCACCGACTCTGAGCGGATTTTTCGGTCATCCGACAAAGGTGAACTGGCAAGGCGATGAATTGCATGTTGCAATAGGTGAAGAATTGCGTATGCCAAGTTCAGTTTGGCAATCGTAGGGAGGGACTAATATGAGCATCATTAGAAATCCTGCTGGCTCGGACGGGGCAAAATCAGCGAGTGAGTTAGATGCATTAAAAGAGCGCGCTAAACGATGCGTGTGCAAAAAATGTGGTGGACCGCTTCAAACCAGCTTAGTAATCTATGACATTTACGGCGGTGTTGGCACAGAGCTCTATTGTCCAAACTGTCAGCAAAATGAGTTTGGAACTGAACCAGAAATATATAAACTTGCAGAATATTACGTAGAAAATTTTCAGTTTAATTATTTCTATGATATGGAAGAAAACGATCTTAATGAACAATTAAACGTTTCTAAAGTGGCCGATATGATTAGTTGGCTATTGAAGAATATTGGCTTATTAGACGATGATGGCTTAAAGACGTGTTCTCCAGATTACCATCATAATAAACATGTTTATGATGAATGAATTTAAATGACTTAAAAATTTGAAAGGGGGCTTTAATATGTCAACCGCTGCTTCTGAACAAAAAAGCATGTTTAAAACATATGTGCATCCTGTTATAGTTATTATTCTCATGTTAATTGGTAATTTTGTACCAGTCATCGAACCTCTGACACGTATGGGCATGCAGGTCATCTTCATATTTATAGGAATGATCTGGGGCTGGAGCACTTGTGGAATGCTTTGGCCAAGCCTTTTGGGTGTCATTATGTTGGGCTTTACAGAATATGCTGAAACACCTGAAGCTGCTTTAGGACTGATGTTAACGAATACGACGTTTGTTGCATCTTTGGTAGCCTTTGTTCTGTTTGCCTATATTTCTGACAGTGGTTTAATGGATGTTATGGCACGTTGGGTTGTTACGCGAAAGTTTGCAGCTGGGAAACCATGGACCTTTATGATTTTTCTCTTCTTTGCTTTAGCAGTGTTATCGCCATTTGTTGGTAATCCTATAGTGCTGATTCTCATTGGCTTTAGCTTTGTATCACCAATTTTAAAGCAGATGGGTTATACAAAGGATGAGGCGTTTCCAACCTACATGATGTTAGGAATTTCTCTGTGCGGTCTGTTTTCTGTATGGGCATCTTTTATGCCAGGGTCCATTTATACAAGAGGTATTTTATCTACAGCCGTAGGTCAGCCTGTTACTTCTTTGCAGTATACAATGTGCATCACAGTTCCTCTTGTTCTATCTTTGATCTTGTTCATTTTAACCGGAAAATTTATTGCTCGTATTGATACCAAGAAATTTATCGAGGGTTCCAAAGTTCTTCAGGAACAGGGTTCAGAAAAGATGAGCCTTAATATTGAACAAAAACGTGGTGCTGTTGTCCTGCTGGTGTTCATCATTGGTATGGTTCTGCCTTCAGTTCTGCCTCAAACTTGGGCAATCACAGCTTTATTGAATAGAGCCGGTATTGTTGGTGTTTGCGTTATTACGACTGTTGCCTTGCTTATTTTGACTAAAAAAGATGGTAAAACATTAGGTGATTTTAAACAGATGATGCAGGGCATGAGTTGGGATATGCTGATGTTGATGGGCGGTATTATGGTCATTGCAACGGCTCTGATTTCTGAAGGTACCGGCATGGTAGCTTTCTGCTCGGGATTTATGATTCCAATTCTAAGTAAAACTTCCCTCTTGGGCTTTGTCGTGATTGTTTGTGTACTGATGTGTACGATAAGCCAGTTCTCGATGAATATGGTGTTACAGATGGTATTTGCACCAATCCTTGCTCCAGTGCTGATGCAGGCTGGTTACAATCCGATGACTGCTGTTATGGCGGTGTATTTCGGGACGCAGTGGGCGTATTTGGCACCATCCGGTTCGATGATGGCCGCTTTAGTATTTGGGAATACTGAATGGGTAAGTAAAAAACAGTTGTATAAGGTCTGTGTACCTTGGATCATATTATCGCTTATTATGTCGGTTATCGTGTCATACACCTTCCCGGATATTTTCTGCAGTAATCTTACACCAAATTAATTGATTGATTGAATTATAAGCCCGTCGATAAGATGGGCTTTTCTTGTAAGCGTACATAAAGGAGCTGAAACGTCATGGAATATTATGCTGATTTACAGGGAAAGATTGCTATTGTTACAGGAGCGAGTGCTGGTATGGGCAAAGCAATCTCAGAAAAGTATTTACAGGCTGGTATGAAGGTAATTGGTACTGGCAGACGGAAAGAAAAACTGGAGAGTTCCGTCAAGGAACTGCCGATAGAATTGCAGCAGAATTTTGTTCCGTTCTGCGGAGATGTCGGAAGATCTGAAGACAATGCAGCATTATTGGCCATGGTTAAAGATGAGTTTGGTCGGTTGGATGTATTGGTTAATAACGCTGGCGTGATGGATCGCATGACGCCGGTGGGAGATGTCAGTGATGAACTTTGGCATCATGTGATGGATGTGAATATCAACGGGCCGTTTGAACTTTGCCGCGGTGCAGTAAATATGATGTTGGAGAAAGAAAAAGGCAACATTATTAATATTGCATCTGGTGGCGGTATAGGTGGTGGACGTTCTGGAGCCGCTTATGTGGCTTCTAAGTTTGCACTTGTTGGACTCAGCAAAAATATTGCCTATATGTACGCTATGAAGGGAATTCGTTGTAATTGTATCTGTCCGGGTGGCGTAGCGACAGAGATTGGCAGTGACGCTGGGGAGTATCATCCACTTGGCGTTGAGCGTGTGATGATGGCAGGGACAAAAATGATTCGTATGGGAGAAGCACCAGAAATTGGTGAGATTGCCCTATTCTTGGCCTCTGACAGATCGTCGCTTTTGAATGGTATTGCTTTACCTGCAGATGCTGGGAGATCTGCTTGGTGAGTGATATTTTGCAGAACCAGGAGTGGTTGTCACTACTGCTTTCTTCTGTGAAATAATTTTCAAAAAAACTCATCATTTTGCTTTAGATGATTGTACTTTGGGCTGTGGTGCGATATACTATATGCATAACGACTTGTAGCGTCATCATAATGATGGGAGGAATTAAAAATGATAGAACAGAACGCTATGGTGGATGCGCTGAAACGTTTGGCACGTCTGAAAAACTGGAGCATTGCAAATGCTCAGAACACCTTTGAAGAGCTCACGGCTGCCAGAGAGCTGAAGGCAGTGGACACGTTCCTGCAGGAGACGGGCGTGGATGTGAAGATGTTCTACGAAACGGATGGCCGTGTTTTTGAGATCCGCCTGAACGGAGAAAAAATCTTCGACAACAGAGACAAATCGACCTGGCCAGCTGTTGAGATCGAAAATCGCTGGATGAAGGAATTCCTGGATGCGTACTGTGCAGATGGCAAGTGGGGCCACAGCTCTCAGTTTGATAAATACATCACTGGCTGGCGTGAAAAAGGCTCTGTTGCTGGGCGTCCTTTCGCATATTCGGTCGAAGTTTGGGAAGCTGACGGTAAATACACCTGCACTGTCGAAGGCTACGACGAAAAGGTCGGCGGTTACAGATTGATTTACGATGTCACGAATCCAGACGCAGCCATCGCTGCGATCCATGATAAGAACGCTGAAGAAGAATGATTTTCCAAGCGTACGAAAAAAGCTGCTCGAATGATCGGGCAGCTTTTTTATGCTCAGTTTTCGCTCATATATTTTTCGCGCAGTTCGAGCAGATGGTGGACGCATGGCGCGACGATCTTATCATGGCAGGTACCATCCGGTTGTTTTCCCCACCCTAGTAGGTCGCCACAGAGGGTGTGGTGGAAGGTGTCGGTGAACCATTTTGTGTATTCCTGGATGGCCTTAATCATCTGTTCTTTGTCGTCGATATAAAGCCCAAGCACCATTGCACCGCCAGTAATCGCTCCGCAGGTGAGCTGAGTACGTGCGCCCCAGCCGAGGCCGCGCAGGGCTTTCTGTGCGACGGGATCCTCGAGGTCCAGCGCGTCCAAGCCGGCGAGCTGGTACATGATCTGTGTGCAGCAGTAATCTTTTTCCTTCTTTAAATCCTTGACCTGTTGTTCAATGGTGGCCATTGTCGATCACTCCTTGTTGTTCCTTTGTTTTATTGTAGCACAGAATGGGCGAAATGGTGTAAATGAAAAAGCAAGCCGGAGGATGTGGCTTGCTTTTTCAGTTGGAAAGAATGGTTTATAGAGCAACAGCGGCGTTGGCTTTGGAGACGTGAATGAAGCAGGGGGACGCGCCGCTGCGGGGTTCAAATGTTGGTGTCGTCAGCGAGCAGGGCGCGAGCGACGATTTCCATGGGGACGCCGCTCTGCATGCTGCGCTGCTGCAGATAATGATGCGCTTCTGGCTCGCTCATGCCGCGGTTGGCGATGAGCTGGGCTTTGGCTTCGGCGATGGCGCTCTGAGCGTCGTCGCTGCGTTTGGGAATGGTGCGTGCGGCGCGCATGGCGTCCATCTGCAAAAGCATGGTGACGGCACCGATGAGTTCGGAGGAGCGTACGGGGACGTTCATGGTGAAGAGATCTTCCCGGTCGCAGAGTGCGCGTTGGCTGCTTTTTACGAGAACGAGCAGCAGTGCCTGACCGTCCAGCCGGTCGGCGAGTTCGACGGCGGTGATATCGCGCAGTTTTGCTGCGCAGATGACGACGCCGCCGTCCATCTCATGGACGGCGCGCAGCACTTCGGCGCCGGTGTGGCAGCGATAGCGCACTGCGATGCCGCGGTGCACGAGCGCCTGCGAGATGTTTTCTGCGAGGGCGTTGTCGTTTAGGGCAACGATGGTGCGGATCATTTTTCGCTCACTCCCTTTTTTGAAGATGATCGATGATTAAAAGAGGACCATGTACTGTTCAATTTCCCATTCGGTGACCTGGGTGCGGTAGGTATCCCACTCGTGGTATTTTCCGGCGAGGAAGCTTTCATAAGCGTGTGGACCGAGGGTGTCGGCCATGAGGGGATCGCGCTTCATGAGCTCCAGCGCTTCGAAGAGGGTGCCAGGGAGATTGTCGATACCATTGTCGGCGCGGGTTCTGGCGTCCATGGAGAAAATATTTTCGGTGACTTCTTCTGGTGGTACGAGTCCGCGTTCGATGCCATCAAGTCCGGCTGCCAGGCAGACGGCGAGCGCCAGATATGGGTTGCAGGATGGATCTGGGCAGCGGAGCTCGACGCGGGTGCTCTGACCACGCGCTGCTGGGATGCGAATGAGCGCGGAGCGGTTGGATGCTGACCAGGCGAGATACACTGGCGCTTCATAACCAGGCACGAGTCGTTTGTAGGAATTGACGAGGGGATTTGTCACGGCGACGAGAGATTTTGCGTGCTCGAGCAATCCGGCGATGAAGCTGTAGGCTTCGCGGGAGAGTTTGCGCTCGCCGTTTTCGTCGAAGAAAATATTTTTTCCATCCTTAAAGAGGGACATATTCGTGTGCATGCCGGACCCGTTCATCCCGAAGATCGGCTTTGGCATGAAGGTGGCGTGCAGGCCGTTGCGCTGGGCGATGGTTTTGACGGCGAGCTTGAAGGTCATGATGTTGTCGGCGGCGGTGAGGGCGTCGGCGTATTTGAAATCAATTTCGTGCTGGCCGGCGGCGACTTCGTGGTGGCTGGCTTCGATCTCAAAGCCCATGGCTTCCAGCGCGATGCAGATCTCGCGGCGCGTTCCTTCGCCGTGGTCGAGGGGCCCGAGATCGAAATAGCCGGCTTCGTCGCTGGTCTGGGTGGTTGGGCGTCCGTGTTCATCAGTGTCGAAGAGGAAAAATTCGCATTCAGGTCCGACGTTGAAGGTGTAGCCAAGCTTGGCGGCTTTGTCGAGAACGTTTTTCAGCACGTGGCGAGGATCGCCGACGAATGGGGTGCCGTCGGGATTGTAGACGTCGCAGATGAGTCGGGCGACGCGCTCGTGCTGTGGTCGCCATGGCAGGATGACGAAGGTGTCGAGATCTGGGTGCAGATACTGGTCGGATTCGTGGATGCGGGTGAAGCCTTCGATGGAGCTGCCGTCGATCATGATCTGATTGTTCAGCGCTTTTTCCAGCTGTGCGCGGGTGATGGCGACGTTTTTCATCTGGCCAAAAATATCGGTGAACTGCATGCGGATGAATTCGACGTCGTTTTCGTCGGCGAGACGGATGATGTCTTCTTTGGAATATTTATTCATGGTGAGACTCCTTTACTGCAATCGATGAGCGGGAACAAAAGAAAAAAGAGCAAGAGGGTTCGCGTTTTTCGGAACACCCTTGCTCTCGATGATCATATTATGCGCCGAATATTCATGAATGTCAATGCATAATAAAAATGTCGCAATATTAAATTTCATCGCACGCCTGCGGTGGATATGCTATAATGGGCCTATTGTATTGTCTGAAAGGAGAAGCTTATGCATATCATTGTCTGTCTTGACGACCAGAACGGCATGGCGTTCAATCACCGGCGCCAAAGTCGCGATCGCGTGGTGACTGAAGATATTTGTATATTAGCGGACGGTCGTCCGCTGTGGATGAACAAAAAATCTGCTGCGCTTTTTTCTGAGGCGTCGTGCGCGGCGACGCTTCGCGTTGACGAAGATTTTCTCGCGGCAGCGCCGGATGACGCGCTCTGTTTTGTGGAGGATGCGCCGCTGGCGCAGCTGCTTGCGCGCATCGATCGTCTGACGATCTATCGTTGGAACCGACGCTATCCTGCGGATCTGTATTTTGATCTGTCGCTCGATGGCTGGCGGCTTACTGGCGGTGGAGAGTTTCAGGGATATTCCCACGACAAGATCACCCGGGAGGACTACGCGCGATGAAAAAACAAGCGAAACTTCTGGCGCTGATCCTGGCGTTTTGTCTGAGCACCGCGGGGCTCACAGCCTGTGACAGCAGCACGACGACAAGCGACGGCGCCGAGATCAGTGCGCAAACGGAAGCGTCGGCGTCGGGCGCTGAGGCTGCAGCGACGAGTGGCGAAGCGGAAAATCTCCCTGCGCAGACGCTGGATGTTTTTGATCCGGCGCAGGTGCCGAGCTACACGGGCTCAGCGTTCACGGTCGTTCATGACAACGTGCCGTATTTCACCCAGGACGATCTGACGACGAATGATTTTGAGAGCTACAGCCCGCTGGATGGTTACGGGCGCTGCGGCGTAGCGTTTGCCTGCGTGGGTCAGAGTCTGATGCCGACGGAGGAGCGCGGCTCGATCGGTCAGGTGCAGCCGAGCGGCTGGCATACTGTGCGCTACGACATTGTCGATGGCAAATATCTCTACAATCGCTGCCATCTTATCGGCTATCAGCTCAGCGGTGAAAATGCCAATGCGCAGAATCTCATCACGGGCACGCGGTATCTCAATATGGAAGGAATGCTGCCATTTGAAAATATGGTCGCCGACTATGTGAAGGAAACGGCGGGCCACGTGCTCTATCGTGTCACGCCGGTTTTTAATGGTGCAAACCTTGTGGCAAATGGCGTGCTCATGGAAGGGTATTCTGTTGAGGACGCAGGCGCTGGGATTTGTTTCTGCGTCTACGCTTACAACGTGCAGCCGGGGATCACGATCGATTACGCCAGCGGTGAAAGCTGGGAGACAACGGCTGCTGAACATGCAGCGTCAAGTGCGCAGCCGGTTGCCGAGGAAACGCCGCAGACCTACGTGCTCAACAACAATTCGAAGAAATTTCACGATCCGTCCTGCAGCAGCGTCCTCAGCATGAAAGCGCCAGAAGAGGTCACGACGACGCGCCAGGCGCTCATCGATCAGGGCTACAGCCCTTGCGGAAATTGTAAGCCATAATGAAAAATGCTCAGCTTCTCATGGCGAGAGGCTGAGCATTTTTTAGCTTTTGATGCGCACTGTCACGCGGAAGAAAACCATGCCGACGATGAAGAGGATGGCGATCATGCCGACGCCGGTGTTGATGTCGCCGGTGATCTGACTGACGGCGCTGACGAGGGTCGTGCCCATGAAGGATGCGCCTTTGCCGCAGATATCCAGAAGCCCGAAATATTCGCCGGACTGCTGCGGCGGGATGATGCGTGTGAAATAGGAACGCGAGAGCGCCTGGATGCCGCCCTGGAACATGCCGACCATGACCGCAAGGAGCCAGAATTGCCACTGATGTTCGAGAAAGATTGCGAAAACAGCGATGCCGAAATACGCGAGGATGCAGATGGTGATCAGCTTTGCGGTTGCGTAGCGCGCTGCCAGCCGGCCGAAAAGGATCGCGAACGGAAAAGCGACGATCTGCGTCACCAACAGCGCCAGGAGCAGGCCGGTGGTGTCGAGCCCGAGCGCGGTGCCGTAGGCTGTCGCCATGTCGATGATCGTGTAGACGCCGTCGATGTAGAAAAAGAAGGCCAGGAGGAAAAAGAACACCTTTTTCTCAGCTTTGACGTTTTTGAACGTGCGGCCAAGCCGCGCAAAGCTTTCGCGCACAGCGTGCTTCGGACGCTCGACGTAATGCTTCTGCTCGTAGCTTTTCAGGAGCGGCAGCGTGAAAATCAGCCACCACGCAGCCGTGATACAAAATGCCAGCTGCATCGCCAGCGTCATCGAGATGCCGATGGATCCGCCGCCGAGCACCAGCGCCAGCGAGAGGATGAATGGCGCGCAGCTGCCGATATAGCCCCAGGCGTAGCCGCAGGACGAGATCATGTCCATGCGCTCGTGGGTAGTGACGTCTGAAAGCATGGAATCGTAGAAGATCAGGCTCGCCTGATAGCCGATCTTTGCGACGACGAAGATCACGAGGAAGCTCAGCCAGTTGCTGGAAGCGCCCAAAAGCACACAGCCAGCCAGCCCGATCACCAGAAACAGCAGAAAGATCGGTCGCTTGAAGCCGCGCGTGTCTGCCAATGTGCCGAAGGTCGGTCCCATGAACGCCACCACCAGCGTGACGATCGATGCGGCATAGCCCCAGTAAGCCAGATAATCGACGCTCGACAGTCCGGCGCTCTCTGCCAAGCTGTTGAAATAGATCGGCATGATCGTCGTGATCAGCAGTGTGAATGCTGAGTTGCCCACGTCGTAGAAAATCCAGTTGCGTTCCAGTTTTGTGAGTTTAAATGATGCCATAATGAACTCCTTTGCGGAAAAATACCATCTACCAGTGTAGTGGAATCGCACAAAAAATGCTATAGCAAAGACGTTAAATCTGCGAAAAATATGCGCGAAAAAAGCTGCTGCTCCACGCGGAGCGGCAGCTTTTGCTGTGCGGAAAACTCAGATCTCGATCTTGGCGCCAAGAAGTTTGGCAAATTCGCGGCAGATCGCCGTGTTGCCAGGCCATGCCGGAGAGGTGACGAGGTTTTTGTCGACGACCGCCTGATCGGCAGGAACGTTCACATATTCGCCGCCAGCGAGGGTGATGTCCGGACCGACAGCCTCGTAGCAGGTGGCTTTGTAGCCTTTCAGCACGCCAGCAGCAGTCAGCACCTGAGGACCATGGCAGATCGCAGCGACAGGTTTTTCAGCCTGGAAAAATTCCTGCACGACCTCGATCACGCGAGGATTCAGACGGATGTATTCTGGTGCGCGGCCGCCGGTGATGAAAAGTCCGGCGTAGTCGGCAGTGTTGACAGCGTCGAAATCAGCGGTCAGGGCAATTGTGGCCAGTCAGTTCGGTGTAGGTCTGTTTCCCGAGAAAATCGTGGATGGCGGTGGCCACCGTGTCGCCAGCTTTCTTTCCCGGGCAGACGGCGTCCACCTGATAGCCGAGCATCGAAAGTGCCTGGAATGGGACCATGGTTTCGTAATCTTCGGTGTAGTCACCGCAAAGCAGTAAGATTTTTTTGCTCATAGAAAGGCCTCCTGTTCATTATCCTGCGGCGATTCGCCGCGACATTGTTATTGCTATTATTTTACCACGTTTTTGTGAATCCTGACGTGGGAAAATGGTAAAGAATGCACAAACTCAGCGCATGACCATGCCCATCTTGCGCTCGTTCCAGCAGGATTCGAAGCTTTGGGCGCTGACCCAATACTGGTAGATCTGGCCGCGGTTTTGCAGATTGTAGGGATCGCTGACGAAATAGCCGCGCGCAGGATCGTAGCCGCAGATCAGCCGCACGTGGTTGTTGGCGACGCGTGCCTGGTAGGTACCATTGATGAGGAAATTGCCGTAGCGCACCGGCGCCCAGGAAAACGTCTGCCAGGCGACGATCATATTGCCGGCGAGCAGTTCGCGCTGCACGTCGGTCACGGATTTTCCGCTGAACACTTCGCAAACGTCAGCGCCGTTTGTGTAGCGGTTGCAGAAATCAGCGAGCGGCGCTGGATCGATGGAGCTGTAACGTCCGTCGCTGTGATACGGCGAGCCGACGAATCCTTTCGCAGGATCGGAGCTGGTGATCGGCAGTGCGTTCAGAAATGCAGTCGGCGTCACATTTTGCGCATAGCCGAGGGTTTTCAATCCCATGAGCGCGCTGATCGGTTCGCAGCCCATCCAGGCGTAGATCTCGTCGATCTGGCTGATGTATGGCACATAGCTCTGCTGGTAAGAGGACGCCGTCTGTGTGAGCACGCCGTTTGCATCTGCCCAGTAAGCACCGACATTTTTGTTGAGTGCCAGCTTTCCGTAGCGGTCGACGCTGTAAAGCTGGCCAGAGATGTCGTGGACGCCAGGCGTGAATGTGTAGCTTCCGAGCGCGACACCGCTCCAGGTTTCAGCAGCGCCGCTGCCGCTGTGCTGGTGGTCGATCGACGCTTCAGCGACCGTGATGGCAGCCCAGTGAGACGCCGTCATGTCTGTGTAGAGCCCAAGTCCCATGAGCTTCTGCGCCTGTGCACTGTCGCCGTAGCGACCAGTGACGCGGTTGATGATCGAGCAGGCTTCGGCGCGCGTGAGGCCGTTTTCCGGACGGAACGTGCCGTCTTCATAGCCGCCGACCCAGCCAAGGGATGCAGCGATACCGATCTGCTCCGCCGCCCAGTAATCCGCCGGCACATCGCTAAAAGAAACCGTCACAGCAGTTTCTGGCGCTAAGCGTGTCAAGAGATCGACCATTTCTGCGCGGGTAATCGGTTCGTTTGGACGGAACGCAGCGCCGTCGTCAAAAAGCCCGAGCCGACAGAGCGCGCGCACGTTGATCGCAAACCAGTCGCTGTCGTTGACATCGCCGTAGGAGCAGGAGCCTGTGCCCGCTTCCGGATCTTCGAGCAGACGGTAAACGATCGCCGCTGCTTCGGCGCGGGTGACCTGGCGCTCAGGGCGCACACTGCGATCCTCGTAGCCGCCGAGATAGCGCACATGGGCGCTGGTCCAGGTGGTGGCGATCACGCTGGGATCGGTTGCTGGTGGTTCTGATGATTCACCAGGATCTTCCGCTGGCTGTTCAGGTTCGGTGACGGGCTCCTGGTCGGGCGGTGTTTGTTCGCCAGCAGGATCTTCTTCCAGCGGTGGCTCGGTGTTTTCGCCGACGGCTGCAGCATTTTCGCCGCTACCGTTGGCAGCAATTTCCGGCGTACACGCGTCGGTTGCTGCAGCATATTCTGTTGGCACGTTTTCTTCAGCAAAAGCTGGCGTCACTGCAGTCGACAGTGGCAGCGCGAGCAAAAGCGCCCAGCTGATAAAACGTCGCAAATGATGGCCCATAATGATCTCCTCCTTGTTTTGTTTATACTTATATTTTACCGCCGAATGCGCAGCGAAGCAATGTGCCAGCAAAGAAAAACGCACCTTCCGAAGAAGGTGCGCAGGTGCTCAGCGCATGACCATGCCGACCTTGCGCTGGTTCCAGATATTGTCAAAGGTGGCGGCGTTTTCCCAGTATTGGTAGGTTTGGCCGCGGTTGTAATAATTGTACGGATCGCTCACCAGATAGCCGCGCGCAGGATCGTAGCCGTAGACGAGGATGGCGTGGTTGTTGTAGACGAGGCTCTGCAACTGTCCGTCGATCCAGTAGTTGCGATAGCGTGGCTGCTCCCACCAGAGCGTCTCGTACGCCACGACCATATTCCCAGCGAGCAGTTCCTGGCGCAATTCTTCCACAGAAGCGCCGCGGAAATCTGCGCAAACTTCTGCGCCGTTGCAATAGCTGTTGCAGTATTCAGCGAGGGCGGCGGGATAGATTGTTGTGCGCAGGGAATTGTCAACAACATACGGCGAGCCGACAAATCCCCACTCAGGATTGGAGGAGGAAAACGGCAGGTTATTAAGGAAGGTTGTGACGTGGACATCCTGTGCATAGCCGTAGGTTTTGAGGCCCATGAGCGCGCTCACTGGTTCGCAGCCGACCCAGGCGTAGATATTATCGATCTGGCTGATGTATGGCACATAGCTCTGCTGGTAAGAGGACGCCGTCTGTGTGAGCACGCCGTTTGCATCTGCCCAGTAAGCACCGACATTTTTGTTGAGTGCCAGCTTTCCGTAGCGGTCGACGCTGTAAAGCTGGCCAGAGATGTCGTGGACGCCAGGCGTGAATGTGTAGCTTCCGAGCGCGACACCGCTCCAGGTTTCAGCAGCGCCGCTGCCGCTGTGCTGGTGGTCGATCGACGCTTCAGCGACCGTGATGGCAGCCCAGTGAGACGCCGTCATGTCTGTGTAGAGCCCAAGTCCCATGAGCTTCTGCGCCTGTGCACTGTCGCCGTAGCGACCAGTGACGCGGTTGATGATCGAGCAGGCTTCGGCGCGCGTGAGGCCGTTTTCCGGACGGAACGTGCCGTCTTCATAGCCGCCGACCCAGCCAAGGGATGCAGCGATACCGATCTGCTCCGCCGCCCAGTAATCCGCCGGCACATCGCTAAAAGAAACCGTCACAGCAGTTTCTGGCGCTAAGCGTGTCAAGAGATCGACCATTTCTGCGCGGGTAATCGGTTCGTTTGGACGGAACGCAGCGCCGTCGTCAAAAAGCCCGAGCCGACAGAGCGCGCGCACGTTGATCGCAAACCAGTCGCTGTCGTTGACATCGCCGTAGGAGCAGGAGCCTGTGCCCGCTTCCGGATCTTCGAGCAGACGGTAAACGATCGCCGCTGCTTCGGCGCGGGTGACCTGGCGCTCAGGGCGCACACTGCGATCCTCGTAGCCGCCGAGATAGCGCACATGGGCGCTGGTCCAGGTGGTGGCGATTGTCTGCGGCGTGTCAGGCTCCTCGCTCGGTTCTTCTGTTGGCTGTTCCGGTTCGTTGCCAGGATCTTCCGGCGGCAGGACCTCGGTGTTATCGCCAGAGACTGGCGTCGCTTCCGCTGTCGTCACAGATGCGTCCGGCGCTGCTGTATCGTCGGCCAGCGCTGGCAGCGCCGTGAGCGAGAGCGCAAAGCAGAGCGCGAGCCCGCCGGCGGTGAGACGTCGTAGAGATTGTTTCATAATTGGTCGCTCCTTTGTTATTTTTCCTTGATAATATTGTAGCGGAAAGGTGCTGTGCTGACAATAAAAAAACACGCTTCTCTTAATGAAAGAAAAGCGTGCATTGATTAAGACTTAGCGGATGACCATGCCCATCTGGCGCTGGTTCCAGCAGTAGTCGAAGAATCCGCTGGCGACCCAATACTGGTCGGTGCGCCAGGCGTTATAATAATTGTAGGGATCGCTCACGAGATAGCCGCGCTCAGGATCGTAGCCGCAGATGAGACGCACGTGGTTGTTGGCGACCATCGGCGTGAGACTGCCATCGACGCTGAAATCGGCGTAGCTCACCGGTTTCCACCAGAATGTCTGATAAGCGACGATGTAATTGCCGGCGAGCAGCTCGCGCCGCACATCCTCGATGGAATAGCCGCTGATGTCGGCGCAGAGCAGGGTGCCGCAGAGCGCGTTGCAGTAGTCGGCCAGCGGCGCAGGATCAATGGAGCTGTAGCGGCCGTCGCTGTAGTACGGCGAGCCGACGAAGCCATCCGCCGGATCGGATTCGGCATAAGGCAGGTCGTCGAGAAATTCCTGTGGCGTCACGTCCTCGGCAAAGCCTTTTCCCTTGAGCCCCATGAGCGCGCTGATCGGTTCACAGCCCATTTCTGCATCCAGCCCGTCTAGCTGGCTGATGTATGGAACCGCCGAAGCAAAGCTGCGGGAGGTTTGCGCGAGGATGCCGTTGGCGCCAGCTGTGTAAGCGCCGATCGTTTGCTCTGTCAGAAGCAGGCCGTCGCGGTCGACGGCGTAACGCGCACCGTTTACCTCGTGGATGCCAGGCGTGAAATGGTGGGAACCGGTATCGATCGCATCCCAGTGCTCGCTGAGCAGCGTTTGGCCAGGTGTGTGGGAAATGGAGGCCTCAACGATGTCGGTGCCGGCCCAGTGATCCGCTGTTACGTCGCTGTACAGTCCGAGGGTGAGCAGCGCAGTCGCCTGCTCCTTGTCGCCGCTGCGCGCGGTGACGCGGTTAAAGATCGCACAGGCTTCGGCACGGGTGAGGGTTTTATCTGGCTGGAACGTACCGTCCTTGTAGCCGAGCACCCAGCCCAGCGTGGCAGCCTTGGCGATCACATCGGCGGCCCAGTGATCCTCTGGCACATCGCTGAAGTGCGCATCGTTGGTGACGTCACCGGCGAGCTTTACGAGAATGGCCACAAATTCTGCGCGGGTGATGGCGTCATCCGGGCGAAAATCCGTGCCGTTTGCGATCAGTCCCAGCCGACAGACAGCGCGCACCGGCTCAGCGAACCAGTCGTCGTCTGCAACATCAGTATATTCGCAGGGCGCTGTGCCGCTGTCGGGCTCTGCCAGCAAACGATAGAGAAAGGTGACCGCTTCCGCGCGGGTGACGGTGTCGTTTGGCGCCATCGTCCCGTCGGGATAGCCGGCGATGTAGGCGATGTGCTCGCTTGTGAGCGCCGGTGTCACCGCGTGGACAGGCTGCACAATGCTTTCGGCCAGCGCTTCGCGATCGAGGCTGAGGCCGCAGGGCAGCGTCAGCACACCAAGCACCAGCAGTGCCGACAGCGCGCGCTTGAACGTTTTATTCATGAGAAGCTCCTTTCCTTATATAATATAATGATCGTTGGCTTTCAGTGTAACAGAGATATTGTACAATATTTCCGGCGCCGCGTCTAAAAAAATCTCGTAAAACTTGAGAAAAATAACAGCCATTTTTCGCGAAAAATTTTCGCCGAAAATCCGCACTCCTTTCTTGACAAGAAAAATACGCGCGCTTATAATTGTTTAGGTTGAAGTGTATCATGCACAAGGAGATAAAACATGGCTTTGATCGTAGATTTATCCAGCCTGCGGCAAAATCCCGGCAGGCGGATGTCGGTTTCTCTCGACAGCGACAAACTTGACGGACTGACAAATGGCCTGGCGCTGAATGGTCCGGTGCAAATCGACGCCGAGCTCGTCGGTGGCGAGCGGCGCGTAGCGTTGCACGCACGCGTGCAGGCGACCATCGAAACAGTGTGCGATATGTGCCTGGCGCCGGTGGTTTATCCGCTGGATTTCGAGATCGACGAGATTCTCATGAGCACCCACGACGTGGATGTGCTTGCAGAACACGGCGGCGATCGCGAACAGCTTGAAACAGAAAATTGGATCTACGATGATGTACATTTGGACTTGAATTATCTCGTGCTTAATGCTATACTGACACAGTTACCACTTCGGCATTTATGTCGGCCTGACTGCAAGGGCCTGTGTCCACACTGTGGCGCGAACCTTAACGACGGTCCTTGCGATTGTGAAAATACAGAAATAGATCCACGCTGGGCGATCCTCGCGCAGCTTCAGGATGAATGATTGGGGAGGTGTAATAGATGGGATTACAGAAAAGTAAGAGAGGCAAATCCAGAACTCACAGAAAACGCAGCGCATGGTCCAAGCTCGACTCCGTTCAGTCTATGACCTGCCCTAACTGCCACGAACCAAAGCTTCCACACCGTGTATGCCCTGCTTGCGGCTATTATGATGGCCGTAAAGTCGGCACCAAGGCTGAAGCTCCAGTAGCAGCTGAAAACTAATATCAACAAGCGACCGGTCAAGATTTTCTTGACCGGTTGTTGTATTTTCAGGAATTTTTTTCAATCTTTCGCTATTTAATTAGGAGGAAACGATGCTCAACCAATCGAAAATTCGCAATATCGCCATCATTGCGCATGTCGACCATGGCAAGACGACCCTCGTAGACCAGATGCTGCGCCAAAGCGGAACCTTCCGCGCCAACGAGACTGTTGTCGAGCGCGTCATGGACTCGAACGACCTGGAACGTGAAAAAGGGATCACCATCCTCGCTAAAAATACATCCATCGACTACGACGATTGCCGCATCAATATCGTCGACACCCCAGGGCACGCCGATTTTGGCGGCGAGGTCGAACGTATCATGAAGATGGTCGACGGCGTGTTGCTCGTTGTCGATGCCTACGAAGGCTGCATGCCGCAGACCCGCTTCGTATTAAAGAAAGCGCTGGCGGCAAATCTGACGCCGATCGTCGTCATCAATAAAATGGACAAACCATTCGTGCGTCCAAGCGAAGTTGTTGACGAAGTCATCGACCTCTTTATCGACCTCGATGCTTCAGAAGATCAGCTCGACTTCCCAGTCCTTTACGCCAGCGGTGTCAAAGGCATCGCCAGCGAAGATCCAGACGATCTCGGCGATAACCTCAAGCCACTTCTCGATGCCATCATCAAATACATCCCATCGCCAAAGGGTGATCCGGAAGGGCCGCTGCAGGCGCAGATCACCCTCATGGATTACAACGAATTTGTCGGCAAGATCGCCATCGCCACCATCAACCGCGGCACCATCCATACCAATGATATGGTTTCCATCATGAACCGCGACGGTAAGGTGCGCAACGTGCGCGTCACCAAACTTTTTGGCTTCAAAGGTCTCAAGCACACACCGATCGATGAAGCCTCCGTCGGTGAGATCGTCGCCGTCAGCGGTCTCGGTGAGATCAACGTCGGCGAAACCATTTGCGCCCAGAACCAGCTTGACCCAATGCCGTTCATCAAGATCGAAGAACCAACCCTGGAAATGATGTTCCTCATCAACAATTCTCCGTTCGCCGGCAAAGATGGCGATCCGATCACCAGCCGCAAGCTCTGGGCACGTCTCCAGAAGGAAGCGGAGAGCGACATCGCCCTGCACATTTCCGAAACAGACAGCGCCGATATGTTCCGCGTCGCTGGCCGCGGCGAGCTGCATCTCTCCATCCTCATCGAAAAAATGCGCCGCGAAGGCCTCGAATTCCAGGTTTCTATGCCGCAGGTCATCATCCATGAGGAAGATGGCGTGAAGATGGAGCCGTACGAATACGTCACCCTCGATGTGCCGGAAGAATACATGGGCACCGTTATGGAAAAAATGAGCACCCGCAAAGGCGAGATGCGCAACATGCAAAACCGTAACGGCGAAGTGCGCCTCGAATACATCATCCCATCTCGCGGCCTCGTCGGCTTCCGCACCCAGTTCCTCACTGACACTCACGGTTACGGCATCATGAATGCCACCTTCGAAGATTATCGCCGCTACAGCGGTTACATCGAAGGGCGTCGCAGCGGTGCGCTCATCGTTTTTGAAACCGGCACCACTACCGCCTACGGCCTGTCCAGCGCCGAAGAGCGCGGCACACTCTTTGTCGGACCAGGCGTAAACGTTTACGAAGGGATGATCATCGGGGAATCCAACCGCGATCAGGACATCGCCGTCAACGTCTGCAAGGGCAAAAAGCTCACCAATACCCGCGCCGCCGGTAAGGACGACGCCGTCCAGCTCAAAGGCGCCCGCGATATGTCTCTCGAGCAGTGCATCGCGTTCCTGAACGATGATGAATATCTCGAAGTCACACCGAAAGAACTGCGTCTTCGCAAGCGCTTCCTCAAAGCCGACGATCGCGCAAAATATAATAAGAACAAAAAAATCAGCCGTCAGCAGGAAGGCTGACGCTGCACATACGCCGCACGCTCATCAAAAGACGATGAGCGTGCGGCGATTTTTGTGATGCCGGTGTTGCAATCATTACGGCGAACTTTTATACTGGAAGCATCAGTGAGTGAGGGAGCGAAACGAGCCATGCGCATGACAGAGAAATTGATCCGTCCAGTGACAGAAGTCAAATATTTGAATGCGGATAATGCTGAACGTTATCGGAGCATTATGCGCATTTTTTTTGAGAATTACGAGAAGCTGCATTACTGGATGGATCTGGATGAGATATATGCAGAGATGGTGGCAGATCCGTATTTTGAAGCGTATCGATTAGAACAGTGCCAGCAGGATCTGGCGATGCTTGTGGAATGGAAAAATCTGACGACGATCCAGGATACGCGCAATATTCGTACGATCGAGGACTTTCAGAGCAAAAAATTTCGTTATCAGCTGACGCCATACAGCGTAGAGATTGAACGACTGGTGTTACGTCTGGAAAATTTGCAAATTGAGGGGGCGTCGTTGGAGCCGTCGTTGCTGGAACGGATTCAGCAGCATGTGGTGCGTTTCGCAGAGATGATCGAGGCTTCGTTGGAAGAGGTGCACATCTGGTGGGAGGATGTGGAGCGGGATTTTGAACGTCTCAACCGCAATTATCAGGATTATATGCGCGATCTCAACAGTGTGCGTGCGGAAGAAATGATGCGCACCCAGGCCTTTTTGGTATTTAAGGATAAGCTCGTGGAATATTTGCGTAACTTTGTGAAAAGCTTGCAAAGTCATGTTGGTGTGATTGAGGAGGCGCTTCGCGCGTTGTCCCCGGAGACGGTCGAACAGGTGCTCTCAAAGGAGATTGATTACATTGAAGCGATTCCGCGGCTGGAACAGGAAGTGACACGCGCGGAGATCGAAGAGCGTGTATATGGCCGCTATGCGAGCATTTATGGTTGGTTTGTGGCCGATGGCGGTGGTGAAAATGAAGCGGGGCGTCTTTTTGATGCAACCAACGAGATCATTCGCCGCATTACGCGTTATGCAGCGCAATTGAGTGAGCGAAATTTGATGGGCGCGAATCGTCGCGAGGAATATCGCAGGGTGGCAGAATTTTTTATGGCGTGTGAAGATGTGGAAGAGGCGCATCGGATGTCGGCGATGGTATTTGGCTTAGAAGAGCCACGGCATCTGCGCCTGCTGGAGGAGCGGGCAACTAATAGCACGAATGCAAGCGTCTATGAAGAGGCACCGGCAGAAATCGTTCTGAAACCACGTGTACGTACCTATCGGGAAAAATCGCGCCGCTCAGGTATTCGTGATGCATCCGCGGAAAAAGCGCAGGCTCGGGAGCAGGCGCTTCGACAGATCAAGGAAGATCGTGCACGGGTTGCTGTGTTGGAGCAGGATGGCGTGATCGATTTTGGTGCATTGCCGCCGATTGAGACACGTACGCGCGCCATCCTTTTGCGCTGGCTGTCGGATGCTTTGGAAGACGTTGCATACACTGCGCGCACCGAGGACGGCAGAACTTTTCGGCTGGATTTTTCGAAGAGTGATGAAACCTGCGTGTTGCGCGCCGAAGATGGGGATATGACCTTGCCGCGCCTGGCGATTGTTTTTGAAGAGGAGCGTATGTGATGAAAGAATTGGAGATTTTGCTGGAGCGTCGCTGGGTGCTGCGCGCCGAAGATCGTCAACTGTATTATCGTATTCGCGACGCCATCGGCGACATCCGCACTTTTGCGGCTGAGAAGCTGGGGGCTCAGGTGATAGAGAATGCGCAGCTCGTGAAGCTTGAGAAGATTCCGGCGATTCCGGAAGCATCCATGGGGATTGGATGCTTTTCCACGAAGGAAGAGTACGCGTTTCTCTGTATTTTGCTGATGTTTCTGGAAGATAAGGATGTGGAGGAGCCCTTCATTCTTTCACAGTTTACAGATTATGTAGCGGCAAATATGCCTGGAGGCGGTGTGGATTGGACGCTGTACAGAACGCGTCTACAGCTGGTGCATGTGCTTCGTTATGCTGCTGCTCAGGGTATGCTGCGTGTGCGAGATGGCAGCGAGGAAAGTTTCATGGCTGATGAAAGTGGGCAGGTGCTTTATGAAAATACCGGCGTATCGCGCTATTTTATGCGCACTTTTCCGCGGGATATTTCAGAGTATAGCAAGCCAGCGGATTTTAATCAGGGAGACGGGCTGGCTATCGATGAAGAACGCGGCATTGCACGGCGACATCGCGTGTATAAGCGGTTGCTTTTTTCGGTGGGGCTATTGCAAAACGAAGGGGCACCGGAAGATGCGGATTATTTGAAGTACTATGGCCATCGCTTGGCAGAAGATCTGGAGAAAAGTTTTGATGGCAAATTGCACATCCATCGTGGGAACGCTTTTTTCATGCAAGGCGAAGACTGCCATATTGGCAAGACGCTGCCGGATGGAACCGGAATTTCCGATGCGTTGCTGCTTGTTTGCGCGAAGATTCGTGAGCAGGTGCAAGGTGCAGTCTGGACGCCGGGAAAAGACGATTGCATTCAGGTTGCTTTGGTGGAATTTGAACGGTTGCTCAGAGAGGTACGGCGTGAGCAGGGCGCTGGGATGCTCCAAACGTTACGTAAGTTGACAGATGGTGAATTTATCGTCCGGATAGAGACAGAAATGACACACTGGAAGTTACTGGTTCTGGACAGAGAAAATCAGACAGCAACGATTTTGCCAGCGGCAGGGAAGATGACCGGGAGATATCCATCCGATTATCAAGGGAGGATAAACGATGAACAGTAAATGGCAGGCGAGCAAGATTGGTTTTGTTAATTTCTGGTATTACGACGAACAGGAATTTCCTTTCGCCAATGGACGCATGCTCCTGCGTGGGGCGAACGGTTCCGGTAAATCGGTCACTATGCAGAGCGCCATTCCCTTGCTTTTAGATGGTAACATGAGTCCAGAGCGGCTGGATCCCTTCGGTTCGCGCGATCGAAAAATGGCGAGCTATCTTCTGGAAGAAGATGACGAGCGGGACGAACGCACTGGCTATATTTATATGGAATTTAAACGCAAAGAAAGCGATGTCTGGCTGACCATTGGCATCGGTTTGCGTGCGCGTCGTGGTAAGCCGTTGGAACGATGGTATTTTTCGCTGAATGACGGCAGACGTATTGGAAAGACGTTCTTCCTTTATAAAGCGATGGATGAAAAAATCCCGCTTTCAAAAAAAGAGTTGGAGAATCGCATCGTTGATGGCGGATGTGTCATCGAACGACAATCGGAATACGAGGCCTATGTCAATCAACAGATCTTTGGCTTTGACACTGTAGAAGCGTACAGGGAGATGCTCGATCTGCTCATTCAGCTGCGCACACCGAAACTTTCAAAAGACTTCAAGCCGTCGGTGGTAGGCGGCATTCTCAGCGATTCACTGCAGCCACTTTCGGACGATGATCTGCGTCCAATGGCTGAGGCAATCGAGAATATGGATACGAAAGCGATGAATCTCAAATCCTTGAAAGAAGCGGTGGCTGCGGCAGAAAAGGTGCAACAGGGATTGGATCGCTACAACCGCTTCATGCTTTACGAAAAAGCTGCACGTTGCAGTGAGCAGAGTGCGCAGCAGCAAACACTCGATATGGAAGCGCAGAAGATGCGCGAGACTCAGGAGAAGTACGAGACGGAGATCACACGTCTTCTGCAGGAGCAACAGCAGCTTGATGCGGAAAAAGCGGCTAGGGAAAAATTGCGCGATTCTCTGGGAAAGAGCGACGCGCTCTCTCTGAAAAATCGGGAACAGGATTTGCTCACGCGCATTTCTGAACGCGACCAGTTGTTGGCGAGCAAAGAAGAACAACTTGCAGATAAAAATCAACAGATTGTGCAGCATGAAACTAAGCAGCGCGAAGCTACTGACAAGGCGTTCGGCTGGGAATATCAGATGGAGCAGCTTCTGCAAGATATGCAGCTTGAGGCAGAGACGATGGCGTTCGAAGAGCATGGCTTTTTTGCCGATGAATTCACAGAAGCGATTGCCGGCACATTCTCCTGGCAAGGGCATGAGAGGCAGTTGGCGCGCATTGAACAGGGCATTCGCGAAGGTCTGATTGTGCTGGAGCAGGCAGAGCAGTACCGTCGCGAAGCAGATGCGTTGATGCAGAAACGTGACCGGATCGTGCGCGAAGTGGATGCTGCGCAGCGTCGGGAAAATGAGCGTGCAGCACTTCTTGTGCAGGTGAAAAATGAATGGAAGGAGTCTTTGTATACCTGGTCCAGAAATAATCAGGAGCTGTTCATTTCGGAAGATGCACTGCAGAAAATGGCTGCTTTTATTGAGGACGATGACGAAACTGCGGATTTCGCTCGTGTGCGCAATATTGCTGCAGACCATTGGCTGACCTGTAAGGATGCACTGAATGATGTGTTGCGCAAACGGCGGAACATTTTGCAGGAATTGGAAGCGGCAAATGCACAGCTCTCTGAAGAACTGAGCGCATGGCAGACGCAGCGCGAACCGGAGCCAATGCGCAGTGAAGCCGTGCGGAAAAACCGCGCAGAGCTGCAAGCCCAGAACGTTCCTTACGAGGTATTCTATAAACTGGTGGACTTTAAACCGACGCTGAGCAACGAAGAGCGTGATCATCTTGAAGAAGCGTTGCTTGATATGGGAATTCTTGACGCCCTTGTTGTCGACGAAAACCACCGGGAAAAAGTTCTGGCGGCAGATCCGGGTTGCGCGGATCGGTATCTTTTCGTACAGCCAGGACAGCGGAAAGAAAGCTTGCTTGCTCAATTGGATCTGGATGGTTCGGTGCAGGATCTTTTTGCTTATCAGCGAATCAGTGGCATTCTCGGGGGTATTTCCTGGGAAAGCAAGGAGGGAGCGCCGCAGACAGCTGTTTATGCCGATGGCAGTTATCAGATCGGTGCAGTGAGCGGCAAAATCAGTGGCGAGCATCGCGCCAGTTTTATTGGTGCCCAGGCGCGGGAACGAGTGCGTCAAGACGAGATCGCACGTTGTTTGGTAGCACTTGCGGAAAACGAAGCATCCATCGCCCAGGAGAAAACGGCGCTTACAGAGCTTGAGAAGCGCCTTCGGTTACTGCAGCAGGAATATGAAGCGCTGCCTGGCGACAGTGATTTGCGAGAAGCTTGGCGGTTTTTGGCAGAAAGCCATCGTGAGGTTTTGCGAGGACAGGAAGCGCAGAATGCTGTGGAGCAGGAATGGCGCGAAGTAAGTGAAACC
>OGWZ01000556.1_pt1 | contig 41286 bp, 29 predicted proteins | sample 1576141 | NCBI WGS metagenome assembly OGWZ01 (sample SAMEA3541512, study PRJEB24748) | human gut metagenome | biome: human gut; feature: human-associated habitat; material: faeces | place: China | collected 2012
CTCGGACAGCGCCAGCAGGGCGGCTATCAGCAGCGCGGCGGCTACGGACAGCAGGGCGGCTACCAGCAGCGCGGCGGTTACGGACAGCAGGGCGGCTACCAGCAGCGCGGCTACAACCGCGGCGGCTACGGACAGCAGGGCGGCTACAATCAGGGTGGCTACCAGCAGCGTCAGCGCACACCGGGCTACGACCCCAACGCAAAGTATAGCATGAAAAAGCGCATTGAGTACAAGGAGGAGAACTACGATCCGAACGAACCGCTTCGTCTGAACAAGTTCCTCGCCAACGCAGGTATCTGCTCGCGCCGTGAGGCTGACGAGTTCATCCAGGCAGGCGTGGTTACTGTGAACGGAGAGGTAGTGACCGAGCTCGGCACCAAGATCAAGCGCACAGACGAGATAAAATTCCACGACCAGCCCGTAACACTCGAGAAGAAGGTGTACGTGCTGCTCAACAAACCGAAGGACTGCGTGACAACAAGCGACGACCCGCAGCAGCGTAAGACCGTGATGGACCTCGTGAAGAACGTGTGCCCGGAGCGCATCTACCCGGTAGGACGCCTCGACCGCAACACAACCGGCGTGCTCCTGCTCACCAACGACGGCGACCTCGCTTCTAAGCTCACACACCCGAAGTTCCTGAAGAAGAAGGTATACCACGTATACCTCGACAAGAACGTAACGGCTCACGACATGCAGCAGATTGCTCAGGGCATCGAGCTTGAGGACGGCGAGATACATGCAGACGCTATCGAGTACGCAAGCGACACAGACAAGAGCCAGGTAGGCATCGAGATCCACAGCGGCAAGAACCGCATCGTACGCCGCATCTTCGAGCACCTCGGCTACCGCGTCGTTAAGCTCGACCGCGTGCAGTTCGCAGGACTCACCAAGAAGAACCTCCGCCGCGGCGACTGGCGTTTCCTCACAGAGAAGGAAGTGGAGATGCTGCGCATGGGAGCATTCGAGTAAAACATAAACAGGTTGAAGTGGTGAGGTGTTGACATGTTGACATCGCACCATTTCAACTTTCCAATTTAAACAATATAATGGAAAGAACAAAAGTTATTGACGCTCTCCGTAGCACCGACTTCGGAAGCCAAATCAACGTAAAGGGTTGGGTGCGCACTCACCGCAGTTCGAAGGCTGTCGACTTCATCGCGCTCAACGACGGTTCTACAATCAAGAACATACAGATCGTGGTAGACCCCACCAAGTTCGACGCCGAGAAGCTGAAGCAGATCACCACCGGTGCCTGCATCAGCGCAGTAGGTACGCTCGTAGAGAGCCAGGGTGCGGGTCAGACATCTGAGATACAGTGCGAGAGCCTCGAAGTGTACGGACTCTGCGGCAGCGACTACCCGATGCAGAAGAAGGGACAGTCGTTCGAATACATGCGTCAGTACGCTCATCTGCGTCTGCGCACCAACACATTCGGTGCAGTGATGCGCATACGCCACAACATGGCTATGGCTATCCACACCTACTTCCACGAGCACGGCTACTTCTACTTCAACACTCCGCTCATCACCGCAAGCGACTGCGAGGGTGCGGGTCAGATGTTCCAGGTTACGACCAAGAACCTCTACAACCTGAAGAAGACCGAGGACGGCAAGATCGACTACTCTGACGACTTCTTCGGCAAGCAGACTTCGCTCACCGTGTCTGGACAGCTCGAGGGCGAGCTCGGAGCCACAGCGCTCGGAGCCATCTACACCTTCGGTCCGACATTCCGCGCAGAGAACTCTAACACTCCGCGCCACTTGGCTGAGTTCTGGATGGTAGAGCCTGAGGTAGCATTCCTCGACCTCGCCGGACTCATGGACCTCGAGGAAGACTTCATCAAGTATTGCATCCGTTGGGCGCTCGACCACTGCAAGGACGACCTCGAGTTCCTCAACAAGATGATAGACAAGGGTCTCATCGCACGTCTTGAGGGCGTGCTCAACTCCGAGTTCGTTCGTCTGCCTTACACCGAGGGCATCCGCATCCTGCAGGAGGCTATACAGAATGGCAAGAAGTTCGAGTTCCCATGCGAGTGGGGCGACGACTTGGCTTCTGAGCACGAGCGTTTCCTCGTTGAGGAGCACTTCAAGAAGCCGGTTATCATGACCAACTATCCGAAGGCTATCAAGGCGTTCTACATGAAGATAGACGCTGAGGAGAGCGGCTTCGGCGGCAAGAGCGGTCAGACCGTTCAGGGCACCGACGTTCTCTTCCCGCAGATCGGCGAGATCATCGGCGGTTCTGTACGCGAGGAAAGCTACGACAAGCTGATGAACGAGATTGAGGAGCGCAACATCCCGATGAAGGATATGACCTGGTACCTCGACACTCGCAAGTACGGCTCATGTCCGCACGCTGGCTTCGGTCTCGGCTTCGAGCGCCTCATACTCTTCGTAACAGGTATGCAGAACATCCGCGACGTGATTCCGTTCCCGCGTACTCCGAAGAGTGCTGAATTCTAAACCAATTTCCACATCCATAAACTTTATGGGGGTGTAGCAGACAATAGTTTGCTGCACCCTTTTTTGTTATTAATATAGCGTATGCGAAAAAATCTCCCAACGGTTGTCTTTTATTTTAACATTATTTTAATTTGCATTAATAAGTGTACATCATACTATGTTTTTGCATGATGTACACCGATATTGCAGAACACGCCAAATATTTGCAGAACATTCCAAATTGTTCTAAAGTTCATCTAAATGCGCTGAAAGAAGAACGTTTGCACGATTCTTAACTTTTACATAACTTTGCATATAGTAAAAAGTACTAAGTATTTTTCTAACGTTTCAAAGGCGTTATGTCCCTGCAAAGTTAAAAATCAGTTAAAATACAAAAGACAATGAGAAAAGTTATCAAGACTGTAATGATGGCAGCCTTCACCGCCATTGCCATGTCTGCATCAGCAGCGTCTGTGCAGACCTACAGCGCATCGTCAGACTCTGTTCTGACCCAACCCGTAGACACTCTGAGCGAGAAACTCGCACAGATGGAGAACCGCGTGAACACCCTTGAGAAGGAGCAGAACTACACTAAGGTTTGGAAGCGCAAGAAATACTGGAAGTTCGGTATCACTCAGCCTAACCTTGAGCGCACAGACGGCGAGGCTATGACATGGAAGACCAACGGTTCGTTCTTCGTACAGCAGGGCCGCACAGCCTATCTCCACGCCAAGCCAATCGCCGGACTCATCAAGATTGGTATCGACTACGGCTTCCTCGACTTCACCTATACCAAGCTGAAGCTCAACGAGATGGCAGCAGGAAAGCAGACCGGCACACGCGCTTCTGACAGCTTCGACGACATCGTCAGCAGCAAGCCCGACGGCAATCCGTCTGTACTTCCGGGCAACACCAACCTCGGTATGCACAAGTTCGACTACAGCATGCACGTTGGTCCGAGCGTAAGCGTCAATCCTTGGAACAAGCTCATCGCAGCAGCCTACTTCCACGTGATGCCTACAGCGACGGGCGTACTGCAGAACGACACCTTCGCCTACGGTTTCGGCTGCATGATGGCAGCCGGCGTATCGGTAGCTTACAAGTGCATATCGCTCGGTGTCGAAGGTCTTTGGGGCAAGGTTAAGTACAAGCAGACAAGCTTCGACGGCGGCGACGACGACGAGGGCAGCAACTACGACGAGGGCAGCGACGACGAGGGCGACAGCGAGAGCTACTTCTCTACCGAGAAGTTCACGCTGAAGCAGAGCGGCATCCGCGCATACGTAGCCATCCGCTTCTAAGCAATACAAAAAATCAGAATACACAACCCTAAACGAAAACATATATGAAAAGAAACTTTCTTTATGCCTGCCTCATCGCACTTGCATCGGTAGGCTTCACAGCCTGCGAAAGCGACGAAAACGGCGAATATGGCGACGAGAAGATACCCGAAGGCGCATTGCCTACCACTGAGTTCACACTCGGCAATTTCGAAGACGAGCCTTATGCTGAAGACGCGATAAAGGTCGAGGTCCAGAGTACATTGGAAGGCAATCCCGAATTCTCGTCTATCGAGCTTTTCGGCGACGGCCACTACCTCATGAGCGGAGCACGCTCTAACCATGCGCCGCAGAAGACCGTGAAAGCGAAGCGCGAGGCAGACGGTTCGGTTTCTGTCTTCAAGAAACGCGGCACAAAGCGCATGGCTACACGTGCCAACGAGGACGGCACAATAATCTTCGACAACGGTTCGTACACTTACGGCACATACACACGCGAACAGAAGGGCGTGTACCGATTCAACAACGGCGCATTGCTCGACCTGCGCAAGCTGCAGGAAGGCAGTTCTACTGTGGTATACACCAACAGCGACGGCTCGAAGTCGACGGTATACGTAAGCTACAATGTTGACGAGAAGCCGCTGGAAATGCGCAGCATCTGCCGCTCATGGCGAATGAATAGTTTCGAGACATGGCACTACTTCAACGGTGCATACATAGCACACGGCAAGCAGTGGATTGAAAACGGTGTGGTTTCGCATAATGTAGAATTCTCACCGGCTGCAGGAAAGTGGGACTATGACAAGGACGATGTTCTTGACGAGGACAGCGAGTTCTGCAAGCGCGTTATATTCTCTACAAACAACACATACATCTGCTTCTACATGGACCACACAGCAGAGGTGGCAAAATGGGATTGGACAGACGCTACCAGCGGCACATTGCACTTTTGGGATCCGTACGATCCCGACAACAGCGACTGGCAGGGCTATACCACCGTGCGCTTCAAGGGCAAGCAGATGCGCGTCTATGAAGACTATAGCGGATCGGAAGACGGCTTTAGCTTCCGCATGATTTGCGTGAACACACTCACCGCAGGCTATTAACACATAAAAAAACTCCGTATGCGCTGCGCATGCGGAGTTTTTTTATTAACACGGATTGAGCTGTTAGCGATTTTTTGTTTATCTTTGCAGATAAAAAAACAATCAGTACATGACCAATCTTGCCAGCTATTTCCCGATAACCGACCCCACCCTGATATTCTTTGTGGTGATGCTCATCATTCTGTTTGCCCCTATCATCATGGGCAAGCTGCGCATCCCGCATATCATTGGCATGGTGCTCGCCGGAGTAGCAGTCGGCAAGTACGGCTTCAACATCCTTGCGCGCGACGACTCGTTCGAGCTGTTCGGCAAGGTCGGACTCTACTACATCATGTTCCTCGCCTCGCTGGAGATGGACATGGAGGGCGTGAAGCGTAACAAGGGCCGCTTCCTCGGATTCGGTCTGCTCACGTTCGCGCTGCCGCTCGTGCTGACATACTTCGCCAGCATATCCCTGCTGCATTACTCCGTGTTCGCGTCGCTGCTCTTGGGCTGCCTCATGGCGTCGAACACGCTCATCGCCTACCCCATCGTTGGCCGCTACGGTCTGCAGCGCAAGCCGAGCGTGACGCTCTCGGTCGGTTCGTCGATGATTTCGCTGCTCATGGCGCTCGTGGCGCTTACAGCCATCGTCGCCTCGTACGGCGGCGAGACGAGCGTGTGGTTCTGGCTGCTGTTCGTGGGCAAGTTCGTGGGCTACTGCGTCGCGATGTTCCTGCTCATTCCGCGCTTCACACGCTGGTTCCTGCGCCGTTACAGCGACGCCGTCATGCAGTTCATCTTCGTGATGTCGATGCTCTTCATGAGTGCGGCGGCGAGCGAAGCCGTAGGTCTTGAAGGCATCATCGGTGCCTTCGTAGCCGGCATCATCCTCAACCGCTACATACCCCACGTGTCGCCGCTTATGAACCGCATCGAGTTCATCGGCAACGCACTCTTCATACCCTACTTTCTCATCGGCGTGGGCATGCTCATCAACGTGCGACTGCTCTTCGAGGGCAGCACCATCATCATAGCGATGCTCGTCATTGCGGGCTTCGGAACGCTCGGCAAGGCGATAGCCGCATACACCGCAGCCTCCATGTTCCGACTGCCGAAGTCGTCGGGCAACATGATGTTCGGACTCACTTCGGCACACGCCGCCGGCGCCATCGCTATGCTCATGATTGGTATGCGCGTGGAGCTGGAGCCGGGCAAGCCGCTCGTCACCGACGACATGCTGAACAGCGTGGTGCTCATGATTCTCGTTACGTGCATCATCTCGACGATGATGACAGAGCGTGCGGCGCAACAGATCACGCTGCGCGACCGCGAGATGCCGAGCGACGACAAGCCGGCCACGGCTGAGGAGAAGATACTCATACCGCTGAAATACCCCGAGTATGCGCAGCGCCTCGTTAACCTCGCGATGCTCATGCGCAACCCGAAGAACACCACGCAGCTCGTGGGTCTGAATGTGGTGTACGACGACGACGACATGCAGCGCAACATGGAGAAAGGCAGCCAGCTGCTGGAGCGCATGGCGCAGTACAGTGCGTCGGCAGATATGACGATGCAGACGCAGGTGCGCGTTGCGGCGAACATCGCCAACGGCATACGCCACGCCTTCAAGGAGTTCCGCGCAACGGACATCATCATCGGCATGCACATGCACCCTGAGGTGTCGCAGAAGTTCTGGGGAGCGTTCCACCAGAGCCTCTTCAACGGCCTCAACTCTCAGATAATAATGGCTCGCCTCAATCAGCCGCTGCCCACAATACGCCGCATAAAGGTGGTTGTGCCGTCGCGTGCGCAGTTCGAGCCGGGCTTCTACCGCTGGCTGGAGCGCCTCTCGCGCCTGGCATGCAACATGGAGTGCCACACGGAGTTTCACGGACGCGGCGACACGCTGCCGCTCGTAGCCGACTACATACGCCACTACCACCCCACCATGCGCTGCTCGTTCACCGAGATGACCCACTGGAACGAGATGCCACGCATCGCCGAGAGCATACAGAAGGACCATCTCTTCGTGGTTGTGACGGCAAGAAAGGGCACGGTGTCGTTCAAGAACGCGCTGGAGCATCTGCCCGAAGAGATAAAGCACCACTTCTCTGGCTCAAACATCATGATCATCTTCCCCGACCAGCACGGCGACGCTATGGACGAAATGACGTTCGCTCAGCCGCAGCACACCGAGGACCAGAGTGCATACGAGGCAATCGGAAAATGGATTAAGAAGAAATTTTGAGTTTTGAGTTTTGAATTGTCGGCTGCGCCGATTCTGAATTAAAGAATTTTGAATTGAAAAGCTAATCTCAACATCTCACCATCTCAACACCTCAACATCACAACACCTCAACATCACAACACCTCAACATCTCAACATAACACCACCAACTATGATCGACATAAAAGGAATAACCAAGAGCTTCGGCTCGCTGCAAGTGCTCAAGGGCATCAACTTGCATATAGACAAAGGAGAAGTAGTGAGCATTGTCGGACCAAGCGGCGCCGGCAAGACCACACTGCTGCAGATAATGGGCACGCTCGACAAGCCCGACAGCGGCTCGATAAGCGTAGACGGCGTAGACGTGATGAGCCTCTCGTCGAACAAGCTGAGCGACTTCCGCAATCAGCACATCGGCTTCGTGTTCCAGTTTCACCAGCTCCTGCCCGAGTTCACGGCACTCGAGAACATCATGATACCCGCATACATCGGAGGCAAAGGCACATCCGAGGCGAAGAAACGCGCTCTCGAACTGCTCGACTTCATGGGTCTCGCCGACCGCGCCAACCACAAGCCCAACGAACTCTCGGGCGGCGAGAAGCAGCGTGTGGCTGTGGCGCGCGCCCTGGTGAACAACCCGGCTGTGGTGCTTGCCGACGAGCCGTCGGGCTCGCTCGACTCGAAGAACAAGGCAGAGCTGCACCAGCTCTTCTTCGACCTGCGCGACAAGTTCGGACAGACTTTCGTAATCGTCACCCACGACGAGCACCTCGCTTCTATCACCGACCGCACAATACACATCGAGGACGGACTGATAAAGCTGTAGCATTAGTGAACACCATTTACAAGGGTACGGCAGGAATGCACATACCCTCCTACAAATAAACAAACGAACAACAAAACAATATGATAAAACTCGGCGACTACAATAAAATGACTGTCGTTAAGGAGGTTGACTTCGGTATCTACCTCGACGGCGGCGACGAAGGAGAGATACTCATGCCTAAGCGCTATGTGCCCGAAGGCACGAAGCCCGGCGACGAGCTTAACGTGTTCGTCTACCTCGACCAGGACGAGCGCCCCGTAGCCACTACGGAGACGCCGCTGTGCAAGGTGGGCGACTTCGCCTATCTCGAAGTGTCGTGGGTGAACGAGTACGGCGCATTCCTCAACTGGGGCTTGATGAAAGACCTCTTCTGCCCGTTCCGCGAGCAGAAGAAGCGCATGCAGAAGGGCGAGAGCTACATCGTGCATGTACACATCGACGAGGAGAGCTACCGCATCGTGGCGTCGGCAAAGGTGGAGAAATACTTCGCAGAGCGCCACCCGTTCTACAACCACGGTCAGGAGGTAGACCTGCTGGTGTGGCAGAAGACGGAGATGGGCTTCAAGGTAATCATCGACAACTGCTACCCGGGACTGGTCTACGAGGATCAGGTGTTCCGCTATCTGCACACCGGCGACCGCGTGAAGGGCTACATCGGCACCGTGCGTCCCGACGGAAAGATCGACGTAACACTGCAGCCTACCGGACGACAGCAGACACTCGACTTCGCCGACACGCTGCTGCAGTACCTCAAGGAGCACAACGGCAAGTGCGACCTGGGCGACAAGAGCGACGCTGAGGACATCAAGCGACACTTCCAGGTGAGCAAGAAGGTGTTCAAGAAAGCCGTGGGCGACCTCTATCGCCAGCGACTCATCAGCATCTCGCCCGACGGACTGACGCTCAACTAACGGTCAGCCAGACTTAATGCCAGAGACAATGAAACCAAACTATCTACTAATCGTCAGAGAAGCATGCGCAAAACGCATCTCAACATTCGCCTGTAGGACATGCGCTACGCTTCTCGCCGCACTCGTCGTGTCTGTTCTGAGCGTAGGGTGCGGCGGAAGAAGCGCGTCCGCCACAGACGACACCGACTCGGCACGCATCAATCGCCTTCGACAGCTTGACGACTCGGTGATGACCTTCGCACCTTCCACACAACGAATCATCGACGAGGGCATACGCACAGCGCCCGACAGCATCACCGCCTACGAATACCGCCTGCGCGAGGCACGCTTCTTCTCGCTCAGCGACAGTCCGGAGCGCTCCAAGAACTGCATCGACAACATTCTGCGCTTCGCCAGCGAACAACGCAAGCAGAAACTTAGCCGAAAACAGACACTCCGACTCAACTCGCTCGTAGCTGGTGCGTACAATTGCCGCGCTGTCTACTACCACAAATTCCACCGCAACAAGGAACAGGCTATAGAGCTATACCGCTCGGCTTACGACCTGCTCGCCAACAGCGACGCGAAGCACAATATGCCCAACGTGTGCGCCAATCTCGCCGACGCATACATTCAGAACAACGAGATTCCGAAGGCGGCGCAGTGGTACCGCCGCGCGCTCTTCCTCGTCGACTCGCTCTCGCTGCCCGAGAAAGAGAACATTACGCTCTACATGGGACTGGCGCAGATATACCTCTCGCTGCACGACTTCGACACCGCACTACATTATTATAAGGCTACGGAGAACAACTTCCAGATGATGTCGCCGTCGATGCAGGCTTACTTCCTAAACAACTTCGGCAACTACTACTATTTTCTGAAGGACTATCCGCAGGCGCTCAAGATGTTCCTGCGCATGAAGCACACCATAGAGCGCCACGGCATGCAGAACAACTTCGACATGTACCAGTGCAAGGTGAACCTCGCCGACGTCTATCTGAACATGGACAGCATAAGTCGCTCGCAGCAGTGCCTCGACGAGGTTGAGCCTTACTTCCGCAAGAGGCACGACCTAACGGCGCTCCACTACTGCAAGACAATACGCATCGGCATAGCCACCCGAACGGGCGACACCGCCGCGGCTCAGCGCATAATAGACTCCAACGACGAGACGGAAAACCACCCCGTGCAATACTCGCTCGCCAACCTGCGCAACATCTATCTGCAACGCTACTACGAAAAGGTGGGCGACTACCGACGGGCTTACACGCTGATGAACGAAATCAGCGAATACAACGACTCTCTCGAACATAACCACTCGAACATGCGTTCTGCCGAAATCATGGCGCAATTCACAAGCGACACGCTAAAGCTGCACCACGACCTCACAATAGAACACAAGAACGCCACAATCGAGAAGACACAGAAGCAGCTGCTGCTCAGCATTGCCATCGTACAGCTGCTCATGTTGCTCTTCGCGCTATGGATAATGCAGAGCAAACGCAAGCAGATGAAGGCGCAGATGGACATCATGAACCTGCGTCTGAACATCGTGCGCAACCGCATCTCGCCACACTTCGTGTTCAACGTGCTCAACAACAAGATTGTTAACGCCGGACGCGTGGACGACACCGAACTGCTCGACCTCACCCGCCTCATCAGAACCAACCTCGACATGTCGCGACAACCCGCCGTGAAGCTCGCCGAGGAGCTCGACTTCGTGGAGAAGTACATACGCGTTGAGCGCTTCATGCTGGGCGACGACTTCGCTTGGCACATCAATGTGGCGGCAGACGTAGACCGCGAGAAGGTGCTCGTGCCGTCGATGTTCCTGCAGATTCTCACAGAAAACGCCATCATACATGGTCTGAAGGGATGGGACGGACACAAGGAACTCACCATCGAAGTGCACCGCGAACAGCACACTACAGTCATCAACGTGAGCGACAACGGACCCGGCTTCTCCACCTTCAACGGCACGTTCAAGAAGAAGACCGGACTGGGCATCATTGCGCAGACCGTAGCCATAAACAACGAGCATAACAAGAACAAGATACGCTTCGAGATAACAAACATAGAGCACGACGGAAACGTCTGCGGATGCCGTGCAACGGTGCGCGTGCCCGACGGAGTGAAGTTCCTGTAACAGTAAGCTGAATAGAAACGCAACTAAAAAAAGAAAGACTTATGATGAGATTTGTAATTGTCGACGACGACAAAGCGGCTGCCAACGCCCTCGCAAAGAAGCTCGCAGCGTATGACGAGACCGAGTTGTGCGGCATAGCCATGAACGGACTCGACGGTCTGCGCATGATAAACGAGACACGACCCGACGTGCTATTCCTCGACATCGAGCTGCCCGACATCTCGGGCATAGAGTTTCTGGAGCACGTCAACTGTCTGCCGCAATACAAATGCCGCACGGTGATGTACACCGCGCACGACCGCTTCATGCTCTCGGCGTTCCGCAACAAGGCGTTCGACTACCTGATGAAGTCTATCGACGACACCGACTGCGCAACATCGTGCGACGCGTCTGCATAGAGATGGCTGGTGCACCCAACTCCGTCTATAACTACGCCGAGACGAGAGGCGAAGCCGAACTGGAGGAAGCCGCTGACGAAGCCTTCGACGACGAAACTACCATCGGCGACCCAGCCAACGGCATCGCCTGCCGCAATGACAGCAAGTTCATCGTCTACACCAACTCCGTCGACTTCCGTCTTGTGGACATACGCGAGATTGGTGTGCTTGCCTACAACCACGATTTGCGCGTATGGGAGCTGACACTCGCCCACCAGAAGACGCCGATACGCCTGAAGCGCAACGTGAACAGCGACATGCTGCTCGCGCTGAACAGCCAGCTGGTGCGCGTGAGCCAGAAACACATCATCAACATCGGCTATCTCATGGAGGTGACGAACAACACCTGCCGCTTCTATCCGCCGTTCGACAAGGTGGAGGACGTGAAGGTGGGACGCCTGTTCCGCAAGAAACTCATCGACCAGTTCAGCAATCTGTAGATAAGAAAGAGATATTACAATTCGAAAAAACAAAAAACCTATAAACAACAAAAGGCAGAAATACGCAATGTATTTCTGCCTTTGTTTTTCTTGTTGTCTGACGGGTGATTACTCAGCTGAAGGAGCAACAACGCGACGCTCAGCGATACGTGCCTTCTTACCAGTAAGGTTGCGGAGGTAGTAGAGCTTAGCGCGACGTACCTTACCGTGCTTGTTCACCTCGATGCTGTCGATGTTCGGCGACTCGATAGGGAAGATACGCTCTACACCTACTGTACCTGACATCTTACGAACGGTGAAACGCTTCTTGTCTCCGTGACCAGAGATCTTGATAACTACACCACGGTAGAGCTGAATACGCTCCTTTGAACCCTCGATAATTTTGTAAGCGACTGTGATTGTGTCACCTGAACGGAACTCAGGGAACTTCTTGCCGGTTGCAAATGCTTCTTCAGCAACTTTAATTAAATCCATTTTCTTTTGATAATTAAATTTGTTTATCGTTCTCGCGCAACATAATCGGGCTACTCATCTTCCCGTCATCGGTTACGCCGAAAAGCGAGTGCAAAGTTACGACTTTTTATCCGTTCAGCAAAATTTTATCAGAAATAATGAGTATCTTTGCACTACGTTTATATAAAGTTTAACATAACACCATCAAAATCAAAACTTGCATATAATGAACAGATTACACACAATAAGCATCTCGGCAGCAGCCGTTCTGGCGCTTGCCTTTGCTTCGTGCTCTACAGCTCAGTATCGTGTTGCGTCGGTGGAACGCAGCCGCATACTTATCGACTCGCGTTACGACAACAGCACAGACCCTGAAGTGGTAAGAACCAACAACGCCTTGCTCGAACGCAAGAAGCTGGTGGACGCAGAGATGAACCCCGTGCAGGGTCATGCTGCAGAAAATCTCTGGGTGAAGCGCCCCGAGAGTCCGCTCTCGAACCTTCTCGCCGACATACTCGTGTGGGGCGGCGCAAAGTTCAACGAGCAGCCCGACTTCGCCGTGTACAACATGGGCGGCATACGCGCTGCGCTGAGCAAGGGCACCGTGACGCGCGGCAACATTCTCGACGTGGCGCCGTTCGACAACAAGATTTGCTTTCTCACGCTCAGCGGTGCCGACGTGCTTGAGCTGTTCGGGCAGATAGCTATGCGCCACGGCGAGGGACTGAGCCACTCGCTGCGCCTGACGGCAACAGCTGACGGCAAGCTCGTCTCTGCCACTATCAACGGAAAGCCGGTAGACCCCAACGCTAAGTATCGCGTGGCTACGCTCGACTATCTTGCGCAGGGCAACGACCACATGGAGGCGTTCCGCAAGAAGACCGACGTGGTGTCGCCTACGGGCGAGGAGAACAATGTGCGACACATCATCGAGCAGTATTTCAAGGCTGCCGATGCTAAGGGCGAGGCTGTGAGCTGCGCCGTGGAGGGACGCATGAAAATCGTTGAAAAGTAAAAGAGTAAAAAAGTAAAAGTTAGGAAACATATAAAAGAACCTATGAAACGATACATATATATTATAGCCATTGCGCTTGCCACATCGCTCAGCGCGGCAGCACAGAAAACCATAGAGATTCTGCACACCAACGACACGCATAGTTGCATCATGCCGCTCAACCCCAACCTCGCCGACACGCTCGTGGCTGGCAGAGGCGGATTCATACGCCGCATGGAGATGATACGTCAGGAGCGTCAGGCTAACCCCGACGTGCTCGTCTTCGACTCGGGCGACTTCTCGCAAGGCTCGCCCTACTACACTCTGTTCAAGGGTGAGGTGGAGACCGAACTGATGTCGGCAATGAAGTACGACGCCGTGACGATAGGCAACCACGAGTTCGACTTCGGCTTGGAGAACATGGCTAAGATATTCCGCGCAGCAACCTTCCCCATCGTCTGCGCCAACTACGACTTCACGGGCACAGCCGTGGAAGGACTCACCAAACCGTACATCATACTGAAGCGAGGCGGCGTGCGCATCGGCGTGTTCGGCGTGTCGCCGAAGCTCGACGGACTCGTTGACGCCACAAAGTGCGTAGGCGTGAAGTATCTCGACCCCGTAGCCACAGCCGACAAGGTGGCTCACGAGCTGCGCCACGACAAGAAGTGCGACGTCGTGATATGCCTCTCCCACCTCGGATGGAGCATGGAGAACGACGTTGACGACGAGGAGATGCTCGCCAAGAACCACGACATAGACATCGTGCTCGGCGGACACTCGCACACCTACTTCACCGAACTGAAGTATGCGCCAAACGCCGACGGCAAACTCATACCCGACGACCAGAACGGCAAGCACGCCGTGTTCGTAGGCAAAATAAAACTCACGCTGGAGAGAAAATAAATGTTAAATGTAATACCTATTTGTAGGTATGTCAAAGAAAAATACTACCTTTGCAACTACTACAAAAGTAGGTATCGACTGAAATAATAAACATTTAACAATAACAATTTAAATATTAAAGATTATGGCTTACGTAATTGGTGACGACTGCATCGCATGCGGTACATGTATTGGCGAGTGCCCGGTAGAGGCTATCTCAGAAGGCGAAAAGTATTCAATCAACCCTGACCTCTGCACAGAGTGTGGCACATGCGCAAGCGTTTGCCCGCAGGAGGCTATCAGCCTTGGTGAGTAAGGATTTGATTTTCGATAAATCAGACATAATGGTCGGTTGGCTCAACGCTAACCGACCATTTTTTTTCGTTCTGCATCGTTACCATGGCGTGGTAACGACATTACCGAAGCGCGGTAACGACGTTACCGTGGTGCGGTAATGATGTTTCCGCTACGCGGTAATCAAAAACTTGAAGTGATAATAAAGCGTTACATTATCAGCTTTATTACGTTGCACACTTGTTTATGTGCCAACTAATGAGTAACTTTGCGTTACGATTCATCAATGACAAAAGAAATCTAAAACAACTAATTATAAACAACTAAAAAACCAAAGCATTATGATTAAACATCTACGCTTTTTCATGCTTAACCTGCTCGTGCTCGTAAGCGCGGCGGTTATGGCGCAAACGACCATCGACTTTACCAAACAAACATGGTCAAGTCCGTTCGTACAGTCTCCCTACACATTCTCTGCAGAAAAGAATAACGGAAGCACTGCACCTACACAAAACGGAAACACTAAAGACATCCGTCTTTATGCAAAGAACTCGCTCACCGTATCTACAAGTAGTGAGAAGATGTGCACAATCGTTTTTCACATTTCTAAAAAAGGATTGGCTCAATGGGCAGAATTTACACCAGACAACGGTTCGGTAACTGTATCAAAAACAGACAAAACCGTAACATGGGAGAACAAAGAAGGAGCAACTTCTGTTACTTTCACTGTCGGTGACAAGTGCAAATATGGTACAGCAGCAACAACTAAAGCTGGTCAATTCTGCTTTGACAGCGTTGACATAACGACACTTGGTGGTTCTTCCGACACAAGCACATCGCTCACCTTCGGCGCAGACGTAGACGGCAAGACATTCGTCGTGCGCCAGGGCGAGAGCTTCGCAGACAAAACCGCTACCGTCACTCCGGCTGACGCTAAAGGCTCTATCAGCTACGCAAGCGACAACAAGGAGGCTATCAGCGTAGACGCTACTACCGGCGCCGTTTCGTTCCTCGCTTTCGGCAAGGCTACCATCACAGCCACATTCACACCAGAGGAAGGTTATCTCGGTTCGTCGGCTTCTTACACCATCGCATACCGCCAGGCTGCCGACCCTACAAAGGTGATCTTCGACTGCAACGAGGGCGCTTTCGACTGCTTCGGCAATGAGAACAAATACAAGGAGGGCGAGTTCGACTTCGTTGACCTCAACGGCGACAGCTACACCTTCACCGTACACAACGCTATGCTCAACAACTACGGCGGCGGATTGCAGCTGAAGAAGAACTCTACTTCGGACGCTACACAGCAGGGCTACGCCATTTCGCCTGCGTTCGGCAAGTTCCCGAACGGCTACCGCGTAACAGTGAAGTACAAGGACCAGAATGCGCCCGAACTCGAATGTACAAACCATGCAGAAGATGTAGCCGTATTTGACGACGGCAACGGCACAATGTATATGGACGTGCCGTTCGCCGACGGCGTGTTCAAGCTCTCAGGCGCAAGTCAGGTGGCTTACGTACAGAGCATAGAGCTTACTCCGCTCGCAAAGAAGGAGACTACAACAATGTCGTTCCCGAAGGAGGAGTACAACCTCAGCGACATCAACGCCATCCGCAACTTCAGTTCGCCGAAGGCTACCGTGAAGGGCGAGAACGGCGAGGCTATCGAGGGTCTCAAAATCGTCTACACCTCAGACAACGAGGCCCTCGCTTATGTTGACGAGAACGGCGTAGTATGGCTCGACGACAAATTGGCTGGCACAGCCACCATCACAGCCTACTTCTACGGCAACGAGAAGTATGAGGCTTGCCAGGCTTCTTACAAGATTAACGTAATAAAGAAGAAAGACCCGCAGCCCGTAACGATGAGTTTCCCGCAGGACGTCTACACCTGCTACACCAACGAGGCTCCGCTCTTCGACGGCTTCACGCCGACCATCAAGAACGCAGCTGGCGAGGTGCTCAACCTCCCCGTTAAATACTCAAGCAGCAACACAGACTTCTGCATGGTAACCGGTAGCGGCACGGTGCTGCTCTCGCAGAACCCGGGCGAAGTGACCATCACAGCCAAGTTCGCCGGCAACGACGACTATCTGCCTGCCGAGGCTTCGTACCTTATCAGAGTGATAGAGAAGGAGAAAGCAGAGGCTGGCATCACTTTCGAGGAGACAATGCTGATGGTAGACCTCTCTAAGAAGACAATGACCGCTGAGCAGCTCGGCTTCAAGAACCCGAACAACCTCGCCGTTACGTACTCTTCTAACAAAACCGACGTGGCAGAGGTAGACGCAGAGGGCAATGTGACGCTGAAGAAGGCAGGCCGCGTGAACATCGACGTTACGTTCGCAGGCAACGACGAGTACAAGGCTGCTACAGCATCGTGCACACTCATCGTGAACGACTACCGCAACACACCAGAGCTCACGTTCGACCAGGAGGAGTACACAGCCAACATGCGTGAGGGCAACACCTTCAGCGGCGCTACACTCTACAACGAGTCGGAGGTGGCTCCGCTCACATACACCAGCTCTAACGAGGAGGTGGCTGAGGTGGCTGCCAACGGCGTTGTGATCCTGCGCAGCACGGGCGAGACAACAATCACCGTATGGTTCGCTGGCGACAACGACTTCAAGGCTACTTCGGCTTCATACAAGCTCACAGTTATCGACGAGGTGGTTGACGGCATACAGAACATCACCATCGACAACATGCCTGAGGACGCTAAGGTCTACAACCTCAACGGACAGCGCATGAACGCAAAGGCTATGAAGAGCGGCGTCTATGTAGTGAACGGCAAGAAGGTTGTGCTGAAGTAAACCGAATCAATACATTAAAGGCTAACTGTAGGAGGCTACGGCAGAAATGCCGTAGCCTTTGCCATTTATAGTGCAGATAACGTTCAACTGTTTATCGCTGGAATACGCACACACTATTGACATATATCAAAAAATCGAGTATTTTGATAGCAAAAGCGCAAGAAACACACGCAAAAATTTGGCAATATGCCTCAAAATCAATATCTTTGCAATGTTTTTCATGGTATTAGATTTAAGGTTAACAAAGGTTGGGACTCGGCGGAGCCCCTTTTTTTGTGCCCATACGTTACGTAAGCAACTTTTTTAGTGTACATTTTGCAATAATTCTTGCAGGATAAATATCATTTTACTATATTTGCAGTCAGATATAAGCCATTTTAGTAACTAAACAAGGATATTTGCTTATGAAGAAAATCTACACCATGCTGCTCACAGCAGCAATGTTCGCCACTGGAGCAATGGCACAGAGCGAAACACAACTCATAACAAAGCCTGCAGAGGGCAAGACAATCAACCTCTACCGCACGACAACCGGCTTCGAGTCGGTCTACTACTACGGCATTCCGCATAAGAGCACGGGCGACTGGCAGCGTCTGGTCTTCGGCAACGACGACGCCGTGTATCTCGAAAACCCCATAAACTCACTCTACACGAAGACATGGATAAAGGGCTACCGCGCAGAGGGCGACACCATCGCCTTCCAGCTGCCACAGCCGATATACGCCGAGGAGGACGTCTTCTCGGGCGACATGGTGTACGGCTACCTCTACCGCCTGCACCCCGAAACCGTCGACGAGAAGAACACCTTCCGACCCAACGAGGGCGAAGCTAACCAGCTGCTGAAGTACGTATGGCGCAACGACTCGCTCATCATGGTGATGCCCAAGGACGAGATGATAGGCATGTGCCGCGCCAACGGCAACTGGACAAGCTACGCCGAGGCAACATACAAGGCTGTGAAACTCGACAACAACACCGCTGCGCCGTCGGCAGCTGCCACCGTGCAGGACGGACTGATGCTCTACATGGACGTAGAAGGACAGTCGCAGCTCTACCCCGTGAAGTACGCCTTCGACGGCGACGACGTATACCTCGGCGACCTCTCGGCGAACATCAAGGGTCTCTGGATAAAGGGCAAGAAGGACGGCACGACCGTCACCTTCCCACCGACATCGTACATCGGCATCGACACCACAACGGCTTGCTACATGTACGCCTCGTCGGCTGTGATGGGCAAGGGAGTGGACGAGATGGGCACCGAGTTCGACAAGGCGTGCCTCAGCACCGACCCGCTCGTCTTCACCTACGACGCCGAGAACAACGCGCTCAGCACGAAGGGCATCATGATGATTCACAAGAGCGTGGACGACGACCGCAGCACTAACATCTTCGACACCTACCGCTATGCGCTCATCAACGCATGGGACAAGCGCCCGGCTGCACCGCTGCCGCCGAAGCTCACCGCCTTTCAGGCGTACGACCCTAACCCGTGGGGAGGCCCCGGCGGCTTGCAGTTCACGCTGAGCTATTACTCGTCTGACTTCAACTATCTCGACCCGTCGCACCTCTACTATAACCTCTACATCGACGACGAGTTGGTTACGTTCTCGCCCGACGACTACAAGAATCTGGAGACGGAGATGACTGACGTGCCCTACTCGTTCAGCGACCAGTACGAGTTCTACAAGTACGACGAGAACAACCGCACCATCTACTTCTACAAGGACGTAAAGAAGAAGATTGGCATGGAGGCTGTCTACGTAGACGGCGACCTGCGCTTCGGTTCGGGCATCACCGAATACTATCCGAACGGCGACCCGACTGGCGTGGATATGACCGAGGCTACGGTAAAGCAGATAAAGAGCATCGACTTCTACGACCTCTCTGGTCGCAAGCTGAGCGCACCTGCAAAGGGCATCAGCATCCGCACCATCACATACACCGACGGCTCGAAGGCGTCGAGAAAGATTGTGAAGTAAAAGTTCTTCACAGCGACATAAATAGTAGCGGAGGTCTCCGGCCTCCGCTGCACCAAGTTTGGCACTAATAAGATTTGCAACATCAACTCGGATAAAAAAATTATGAAAAAGGTTCTAGCAATAATCAGTCTCTTGTTTCTTGTTTTGAATGGTAATGCTCAAGAATCATTAGATACTATCAAATCTTTTATACTAAGTGAAGTTGTGGTTAAAGCAGAAAGGATTATTCATAAGGGTGATCACGATGTACTATATTTATCAAACGACAATAAAAAGTTTGGTACAAATGCTTTAGATGCAGTTTCTTCCTTAGAATTGTTCCAAACAGCAACAAATGAAACAAAATTGGTTTCTTGGGACAGACAAAATGTATTTATCCTTATAAATGGCGTTCCATCAACGGCATATGACTTACGTGGATATAAGGGTGAGGACATAAAGAACGTAGAGTTTTATTCTATTGCTCCTCCTCAATACATGAGTCTGACTGCAGGGCCTGTAGTCAACGTTGTTGTGAAGAAGAGGCACGATAGATCTTATGCCGGTTATTTCAACACTTCTAATGCTGTAAACACAGAATTTGGAACAAACCAGATTGACTTGACATATGCGGATTCTCTGAACCAAGTAAAACTGGATTATCTGATTGATTACAGAAACATAGGCAATATTGATAATCTTGCTGAATACACTTATAGTCCGCAACTACATTCTCAATATAGGGGTACAAGTCGCTATAAAGGTCAATATCATAACATCAGTGCATCGTACCAAAGATATCAGGGTAATCATCTGTTTAATGCTAAGGTATATACTATCATTGAACCCTTACAAGATGAAGAAAAAAGGGCGGGCCTTATTTCGACAGATGACACCCAATATAATGGTGAAGGTACAAGCCTTTTGAAGAGTCGTTCCAATACGGTGGCTGTAGATTTATACTATCGTTATTTATTAAAGAAAGGCCGTCTGTTTGCCATAAATGTGGTCAATACATTTGGAAATAGTTATTCGGATTCGAAGCAATCTATGCTCTCGGAGAATACAGGAAACAATGACTATAACTACAATTTACACTCAAGAGTGGATAATGATTCGTATTCATTTATTACAAACGCTGTCTATGCCTCTCCGCTTTGGGGTGGCTCATTGAGTGTTGGTTCAAGATATGAATATAAGCAACTTAATCAGACTTCATTCAATAACAAATACAAACCATATTCTCACAATGAGTTCCTTAATACGGGTGGTACCTGGACATGGAATACAATATAGTTTGTTCCGGCTGTTGGATTGAATATATTTAAGCAGACATCCTCGGGTATATCGCAAACCTCTGTTCTTCCTTACATAAGACTTTATTCAGATTGGTGGGGAAAGGGTAAAATGAAAGGAACAACTGTGCAGTTGACGTTGACAATGCGTAATATATCTCCTTCGTTAAATGAAATCACTGAGAGTGAGACCTATTTAGACCCCTGGCTGATATCTGCTGGCAATCCAAAATTGAAAGATTATTGGATTACATCGGGGAAACTGTCGTTTGCATATTTCTCACCAAATAATAAAAATCAGATAGTCTTCATGGTACAGCCATCATATGCTAACAATAAGATAGCTACCACAATACTAAAAGAAGGCGATAATGTTTATTTCAGACCTCAAAATATAGGAGGTGATTTCGAATGGAGATTTGACCTTTATGGGAGTTGGTATCCATTTAAATGGTTAGAATTATCACCCTATGTTGAATACTATATCTCACGACTTGAAACTCCATCGCAAAATATCAACTTTGATTATTGGCGTATAGGTGGCAATATTACAGCATCATTTGAAAACTTGTCTTTGATCTTCAGTGTTAATTCACCAACAAAAGTATACGACGGCGACCTTTTGTCACGTGGCAGCCTTCAATATGCTGGAACGATACAATATAAAATAGGTAATTGGTCAGTAGGTGCAAAATACAATTATTCAGGACACAACAACTATACTGTTTCGAATTTACCTATTCTTAGGTATAATGAGAACAAGGATTGGAAACCACTTCAGCATATGGCACGCTTGACTGCCACATATACATTCTCCGTAGGAAAATCAAGAAGGCACGATGGCAAGATACTTATAGAATCAAGTAAAGACAATACCGGTTTAGGTAAGTTTAATACACCACAGATAAGCAAATAAAATGAAACGCTTCCCCTTTATAAAGCAAAAAGATTCAATGCAATGTGGGGTGGCTTGCCTTGCATCTATATGCGAATATTATGGAAAGAAGTATTCAACCCAATTCATTTCAAAACTTTGTTCGTGTACCCCTACAGGGATATCTCTTCAATCATTAAAGTTGGCTGCAGAACAATTAGGCTTTGATTCTATGTGTGTTCGAATACCCAAAGATTCTATTTTGGAATGCAACTTACCATGTATCCTCCATTGGAATCAGAATCAGGGGATGTAAAAACATTCTACCCAAAATCAAATCTGATATCAAAAAACGTTTTGGCAAAGAAGCCTTTGATTCATGATAGTAATTGATTCCAAGCGTAAGAAGCGCAAAAGCACACTGAAGAACATGCAGAGAACCTGCAGCCATTATATCCGAAAAATGCAAACTTTGCAGCGTCAATAAAAACATTTACTTAAACCATACAATATGAAAGCATTAATATCTTTTCTGATATTCATAATCAGCTCGCTTTGCTGCTATAGCCAGTCTTCCGTGATGGGTGCGCCGCGACAGTCTGCTGCGCAGCGTGCGACTTTCAATGATATCATTAGTATTGGTGAGCTGATAAAGAGTGGGAAAGAGGGCAACGTTGGTATTAAGAAGATTGCGGAAAATAGCGGCTATGCGTTTCGCGGTCGCTATCACGACCCTGAGTTGAACGACTTCTATTATGAGGATGTCTACTATAAGAATTGTATGGTGGCGGCAGACGGCAGTCCGATTAAATATGGTAAGGGATGGCAATGCCTATTGTTTCACCTTTTACATCAAATAGACGTTGGTTAAAAGTTGGCGTAAACTGATCTGGGACCGAGTTAGGACTAAGCTTACGCTGGTAGATATGCCTCTCCGCCTGGAAGATAGGCTGGCAGATATCGCTTTCGGGAAGCGTATCTGCCAGCCTTTATTGTACTTATACTGTGCAGGTTACGGCGATTCTGGGAGATATGGGGGATTTTTTCGCTAACAAAAAGTTTGGAGAGATTAGTTTATGATTCGGATTTTTTTCTATCTTTGTGCACGTCAAAACCGCATACTGCTTTCATAGGCTTGCATATTTGGGGTTAAAATTCTTCCCCAAAATAAATATAATTTGTGACTTAGAGCACGTTGATGCAAGATTTCAGGTGTGTCGGTCTTGACATTTTAACTCAAGCAGCGAGCACTCGGAGATATTCATTTCTGTTTTTTATCCCAACTGGCTTATAATTCGGAAATTTTATCTAAATTTGTATTTTGAAACAAAAAGAATAAAACCGAAGATATGAAGATTCTAACTGGAGCTCAGATTCGTGAGCTCGACAAATATACAATCGAGCACGAACCAATATCATCTGTAGACCTTATGGAGCGGTCGGCGAAAGCCATCACCAACGCCATTTGCGAGCGATGGGCGCAGTCGACGCCTATCGTAGTGTTCGCCGGTCCGGGCAACAACGGCGGCGACGCTCTTGCCATGTCGCGACTGCTCGCCGAGAAAGGCTATGTCGTAGACGTTTTCCTGTTCAACATCCATAACCATCTCTCTGAGGAGTGCGCCAAGAACCGCGACCGACTCGTGAGCGAAGGACTGGCGCACAAGCTGACCGAGATTACGTCGAACTTCGAGCCGCCGCAGCTCACGGAGAAGACGCTCGTAGTGGACGGACTCTTCGGTTCGGGACTAAAGGAGCCGCTCTCTGGCGGATTCGCTTCGCTCGTGAGCTACATCAACCAGTCGCCAGCGCAGGTGGTGAGCATCGACATCCCGTCGGGACTCATGACCGAGAGCAACCGACCGCAGGACAACCCTGCCGTAGTTAGAGCCAACGTGACGCTGACGCTGCACACGAAGAAGCTCGCAATGTTCTTCGCCGACTGCCAGCAGTATCTGGGCGAGGTGTGTACACTCGACATTCGCCTCTCGAAATACTTCATCGACACCATTCCGGCTACATACGACACCGTCGACCCGTCGTACATCAAGAGTCAGATGCTGAAGCGCGACGACTTCGCCCACAAGGGCTCGATGGGCAACGCGCTGCTCATAGCCGGAAGTCGCGGCATGGCGGGCGCTGCAATACTCGCATCGAAGGCGTGCATGCGCAGCGGCGCAGGAAAGGTGACGGCGCTCACGCCCCACTGCAACCTGGGAATCATGCAGATGGCTGTGCCAGAGGCTGTGTGCCTCGTCGACCGCGAGAGCTACTACTCGGAGGCTATCGACACCGACGGATTTCAAGCCGTTGGCATCGGTCCGGGACTTGGCAAAGAGGAAAGCTCGGCGCTCGCACTAATGTCGCAGCTGCAGCAGACAAGCTGCCCTATAGTGCTCGACGCCGACGCGCTGAACATGCTCGGATCGCACGGCACATGGGTGCAGCAGTTGCCGAACAACGTGATTATGACGCCGCATCCGCGCGAGTTCGACCGCATCACGGGCAGACGCAACTGCTCCGACTACGAACGTCTCATGCTGGCGCGCGACATGGCACGCGACCTCTGCGCATACATCATCCTGAAGGGCCACTACTCGGCGCTCTGTCTGCCCGACGGAGGCATCTTATTCAACACTACGGGCAACTCAGGAATGGCTACAGCCGGTAGCGGCGACGTGCTCACCGGCATCATCACCGCACTGCTCGCCCGCGGCTACTCGCGCAAGAACGCCTGTCTCGTGGGCATGTACCTGCACGGACTGGCTGGCGACATAGCTGCCGAACGAACAGGCAAGGAGAGTTTGATAGCAAGCGACATCATAGACAGTCTGCCAGAAGCATTCAAGAACTTAGAGAAATAATATATGAAACACATTCTTTCAACACTAATCCTCGCCGCTCTCACCGCTCTGCCGGTGTCTGCAGGCAGCAAGAAGGAGGCGGACGGACTCGTCTACTACCTCCCGAAGACGGCTGTGCGTATGCACGTTCTCGTTGAGAAAACCACTACCGAACCAGGACAGCTCAACGACTACTCGGACCTCTACTTCAAGACGTCGGCACCGCAAGTAACGACTACCGACTACCGCATCGTGGGCGTGAAGTTTGGTACGGCTGCCGTGCGCGACGAGAACCAGCGCTATGTCGTGAACATCGACAACAAGCACAGCGTGCTCAACGTCGACTGCGACGTGAACGGCGTGCTGCGCGCAATAAACACCAAGGCACCTAAGGCTAAGGAGGAGCCTGCGTTCACGCCGGCGCCTAAGGCTCAGCCGCTCAATCCGCGCGACTATATGAGTCAGGACATACTCGCTGCAGGCAATCTGCCGAAGATGGCGCAGCTCGTGGCGCAGGAGATATACGACGTGCGCGACTCGCGCAACATGCTCTCACGCGGCGAAGCCGACTTCATGCCAAAGGACGGCGAACAGTTGCGCTTGATGTACGACCAGCTCAACCGTCAGGAGCGCGCTCTGATGCAGCTCTTCCAGGGAACGACAACGGTAGACACTACGGAATATGTCATCAGCATCGTGCCCGAGAAAGAGATGAAGCGCATCGTGGCGTTCCGCTTCTCGAAGAAGTTCGGACTCACCACCGCCGACGACCTCTCCGGCGAGCCTTACTACATGGATGTGACCGACGAGAACCTGACGGCTGACCCGCCTGCCGTACACGAAATGGCTAAGAAGCAGAAGGACGAGATGGAACTCGCCGTATGTCTGCCCGGAAAAATCAGCGTGACGCTATCTAACGCCAACAAGAAGATAGGACACTACGACATGTGGGCGGCACAGTTCGGACAGGTAGAGATGCTCAACGGCTCGCTCTTCGGCAAGAAACTCACGTCGAAGATCGTGCTCGACAGCGCAACCGGCGCCGTCACGGAGCTAACAACCGAACCTTTGGACTAAACAAAAAAATGAGGGGAGCGACGATTAAGCATTCTTAATCTCGCTCCCCTTTTTATCACTTAACGTATCACATAACATACGGTTGTGTTTTTTCATAAATCAGCCAATTTCTATCAAAACCGACTTATTTCGCAGTTTTCTTGTATTGAGTAGGCGTTACACCCATCGCCTGCTTGAAGGCACGCGTGAAGTGCGACGTGTCGTAGTAGCCGCAAGCCATCGCCACCTCGTTAATGGGCAGATCGTCATTTCTATCGAGCATCTCCTTCGCCTTCTTCATCTGCAGCGAACGGACGTAGGCGGCAGGCGTGTCGCCCGACACGGCGTTCAGCTTGCGGCGCAGCTGCTGCGTGCTCATGCAGAGTTTCTCGGCTACGGCGTCTATGGATATGGCGCTTACAGCCATCATCTCGTACACCACGGTGTCGAGGCGGTCGAGGAAGGCACGGTCGGGCGCCGGCAGAGCCTCGGCAGCGTCGGGCTTATGCTCAGCCGCAGCCTGAATGTAGCTCTCGCGCAGCAGACGATGCTTTTCAAGCAGATTGCCCACGCTTACCGCCAGTTCCTCGGCGTTGAACGGCTTGTAGATATAAGCGTCGACCCCCATCTGCAAACCGCGCAGCTTATCCTCCTGCGTAGTCTTCGCCGTCACGATGATGACCGGCACATGGTCGAGCACAGCCGACTGCTTCACGGCCTGGCAAAGCTCGTAGCCGTCCATCTCGGGCATCATAAGGTCGGTGATGATGATGTCGGGCACAAGTTCTGTAGCCATGCGCAGACCTTCCTTGCCATCGCGCGCCATAGCAAGACGATAGCGGTCTTTCAGCTGCATCGAGATATATTCGCGCACGTCTCTGTTGTCCTCCACGATGAGCACAAGCTGGCGTTGGTCGGCGCTGTCCGCATTGTCGGCAGCGCTTACGACATTCTCTGCGCAGTACATGTTGTCCATCTCCTCAGGACTTATCACCTCGCTCATGAGCATCTCCTCGGGTATGGTGCCCTTAACATCAAGAGTCTTCACCACAACTCCCTCGGGAGCCTTCACCGGCACGCTCACCGTGAACACCGAGCCCTTACCTAACACGGTGTTAAGGCGCAGACTGCCGCCAAGTACGGAGACAATCTGCTTGACAAGCGCCAGACCGACGCCCGAACCGATGCTCTTCTTATTGGTAGACGACTGGTAGAACGGCTCGAAGATGCGTCGTCTGTCCTCCGGTGCGATGCCGCTGCCGTAGTCGGCTACAACAAGCGTGAGCATGCCGTCCTCAATCCTGAGCGTAACGAGCACGTTCTGTCCGCGTTTGGAGAACTTGATGGCGTTGGTGACGAGGTTGCACACCACCTTCTGCGCATAATCGGGCACAAAGTCGCACACATAGTCCTGCTGTTTCGGCGCATACAGTATGCGAATGCCGCGCGAGTGGGCAAGATTGAGGTAGCCTTCCACGATGTTGGATATGAAAAGCACCACGTCACCGCGATGCCAGTCGGGCTGTCCGATGGCCGACTTCACCTTCTGTATGTCGAGCAACTGGTTGATGAGCGAAAGCAGTCGCGAGCCCTGTCGCGACACCATGCTTCCCACCTTACGGATGTCGCCCGCAGGCACCTTTCCCTCCTCAAGCATGTGCGAATAGCCGAGGATGACGGTGAGCGGCGTGCGGAACTCGTGGGTGATATTGGTGAAGAACGAGATGCGCATCTCGTCCATCTGATGCTGCAGCAGCTGCTTGCGCTTACGGGCACGCAAGGCGTAGAACATGAACGAAATAATGACCGTGGCGAGCACGATGACAAGCACGGTTGCGGCGAAGCTGAGCCGTCGAAGCGTGCGCTCTGCCTTGTACTCGTTGTTGACGGCATCCATCTCGGCGCGGTGCTGCTCGTTCTCATAGCGCATGCGCATGTTCTGCATGTGTATGATGTTCTTCTCGCTCGCCACGCTGTCGCCGAGTTCGTTATACTCTTTATAGTAGCGCAGCGCACGTGCGTAGTCGCCCTTCCGGCTGTATATCTCGTAGTAGATACGTGCAATCTGCGACTGGTGTTCGAGCGAGTGCAGGTCGTGAGCCAGCTGGTCGGCTATCTCGAGATAGTGCATGGCAGCGTTGTAGTCGCCCGTCTTCAGGTGAATCTCCGCCAGCGCAAGACACGGCTCCATCGTGTGCCAGCGGTCGCCCGAGGGCTTCATTATCTCGTACGCCTTGCGATACTCGGCGATGGCTTCCGCGGTCTTGCCCTGCTTGTCGTAGAGACGTCCGAAGTGGGTGTAGCATAGAGATATGCCGAGGTCCGACTCGGCGAGGCGGTTCTGCTCCATCGAGTGGCGGTAGTACACCCAAGCCGAGTCGAGACGGTTGCTCTGCTCGAAGATTGAGCCGATATTGGCGTAGTTGATTGCCTGTCCGAGGTTGCTGCCCAGGCTCTTCTCGCCTTCAAGTGCGGCGTGGAACACGGAGTCGGCTGTCTCCTTGTCGCCGAGTGTGAGGCAGATGTTACCGATGCCGTTGAGCGACACCACGCGGTTCTTGCGCGCCGTGCGGTCGTCTTTGTAGCTGAACTCCTCAGAGATGTGCAGCGCGCGGTAATGGTAGTTGATTGCCTCGTCGAGGATGCCCATGCGCCGGTAGTTGGTGCCGATGTTGTTGAGCGCCTGCGCCATAGCGATGGTGTCGTGCAACTGTTCGCCGAGCGCCATCTCGCGCTGGTGGCAGTCGATGGCTTTCATGAAGAAGTTGTCCTCGCGGTAGGTGCGTCCCAACTGGCGGCGCGCACGCATCTCGAGCATACGGTCGCCCGACTTTTCGGCTTCTTTCACAAGACTGTCGAGGCTCTGCTCGCCCTTCACGCAACCAACGATGCTGTCGGCGCGGTCGCGCTGTTGGGCGAGGCGTCGAGGCGACGGCTCTGTGCTGCAGGCGCTGAAGAAAAGTACGAGAATAGCGCACGTTGCAAGGAAAAGGGTGCATCGTGCTGGCGAACCGAACGATTGTTTACGGGTCTTACTCAATAAATTATTTAAGCAGTTGGTCATTGGCTTAGTGTATATAGTGATGCAAATTTACCACGTTTTTTCGTTTTATCAAAGCAATACGATAGGTTTTTCGCCCGAAAGTGTCATTTCGTTCGACCTTTTCACCTCTATGTAACACAAAAAGAAGTGTGTCAAACCAATGCTGGCTCAACACACTTCTTTTCCTAATATCGCAGTTTACGATTTACTTCTTGTTTCTGTTGGCACGCTGCTCGCGATACTTCGCTTTCTGTCGTGCCGAACCACTACCATGGGCACCAGTGATGTATTTCTTCTTCTTTGCCTTGGTCTTGACTTTGCCGTCATCATCTTTTCTGTTCGACGCTCCGCCACGGCCCCATGAAATGCCATTAGCAATGATTGCGTCAATATCGTCACCTTTGCTCATATCTTTCTTTATTGGTTATTCTAATTGTTTATCGGGTGAGAGCTGCAACATATCCCAACATCTCAACTTCTCACCACTTCAACCCATCAGATTAATGATGGAAGAGGCGCACACCTGTGAACGCCATTGTGATGCCATACTTGTCGCAGGTATCAATAACATTGTCGTCGCGAACCGAACCGCCTGCCTGAGCGATGTACTCTACGCCGCTCTTGTGCGCACGCTCGATGTTGTCGCCGAACGGGAAGAACGCGTCTGAGCCGAGCGCTACGCCGCGGTTCTGTGCTATCCAAGCCTTCTTCTCCTCCATCGTGAGCACCTCTGGCTTCTCCTTGAAGAAGAGCTGCCATGTACCGTCGCGCAGCACGTCGTCGTGGTCCTCAGAGATGTAGACGTCGATAGTGTTGTCGCGGTCGGCGCGGCGGATGCCGTCAACGAACGGGAGGTTCATCACCTTCGGGTGCTGGCGCAGCCACCAGATGTCTGCCTTGTTGCCTGCGAGGCGTGTGCAGTGGATGCGGCTCTGCTGTCCGGCGCCGATGCCGATAGCCTGACCGTCCTTCACGTAGCATACAGAGTTCGACTGTGTGTACTTCAGTGTGATGAGCGAGATGATGAGGTCGCGGATTGCTTCCTTGGTGAAGTTCTTCGACTTTGTAGGTATGTTCTCGAACAAAGCCGGGTCGTCGAGGCGCACCTCGTTGCGTCCCTGCTCGAACGTTACGCCGAACACCAGCTTGTGCTCGACGGGAGCCGGCACGTAGTTCGGGTCTATCTTTATTACGTTATATGTACCCTTGCGCTTTGCACGGAGAATCTCGAGCGCCTCGTCGGTGAAGTCGGGAGCGATCACGCCGTCGCTCACCTCGCGCTTGATGAGTGTAGCTGTAGCAGCGTCGCAGGTGTCGCTGAGCGCCACGAAGTCGCCGTAAGAGCTCATGCGGTCGGCACCGCGTGCACGGGCATACGCACATGCAATCGGCGAAAGTTCCATTTTCACGTCGTCAACGAAGTATATCTTCTTCAGCGTGTCGCTAAGAGGCAGACCTACAGCGGCTCCAGCTGGCGAAACGTGCTTGAACGATGCTGCAGCGGGCAGACCTGTGGCAGCCTTCAGCTCCTTAACGAGCTGCCAAGAGTTGAGCGCGTCGAGGAAGTTGATATAGCCAGGACGACCGTTGAGTACTTCGATGGGGAGTTCGCCTTCTTCCATGTAAATGCGTGAAGGCTTCTGGTTCGGATTGCATCCGTACTTGAGTGCTAATTCTTTCATATAGTAATTATAAGAATGAGAAATCATTTCCAACTGCAAAATTACTACTTTTCGACTAAATTCTGCGCTTTTAACTGCATTATTTTCAATGCGAAGAGAAATCAAAGGTGATGTTGGCAAAGGATTACCGCAGCGTGGTACTTCTGTTTCCGCAATGCGGTAATGGTAGTTTTGCTACGCGGTAATCGTATTTCCAGTCTGCGGTAATCGCATTGAAAGCCCGTCTTTGACCACATTCAGCTTTGCCGCTTGCCAGTGCAAGAACTACACCAACCAATAAGTATGTGTTCTTAGAAATATTGGTGCAGTTGAGACAACTGTACCCCCTAAGCGCCCTACGGTTTGGAGCAAAAAAAATCCCCGCAGCCTCTCCGAAGAGAAGACCACGAGGAAACACCCCTGTGGGCGTTGACGGATTCGAACCGCCGACCCTCTGCTTGTAAGGCAGATGCTCTAAACCAGCTGAGCTAAACGCCCGATATATTTATCGGTTGCTTTAAGTAGTATTGCTTAGTTCCTTAAAGCGAGTGCAAAGGTATGGCTTTTTTGTGAAACCGCCAAATGTTTCTGCAACTTTTTTCGAAAAAAGTTTGTTTTTACTACATTTTAGGGTGTTTTGCAGGGGAAAACTCGCTGAGAACGCACTGAGAAACTCCCACAGATGTCACAGATTTTCACAGATGCTGCTGCTTGGGAAAAACCTTCCACAGAATACACGGATATCACAGAACCTACTGCTGAGAAGATTCTCCCACAGATTCCACTCAGCACAGATGCTAACTTCAGGGGGTGCACTTGTCTCAAGTGCACCAACCGAGCAATATTGATATACCTCTTACTTCGTGTTCGTTTATATGATATGTATTGTTGCTTGCTGCGGAGGCTTTCACCTCCGCTACGGATGGGTGCGCACCCTAACAGCATCTGAATTCCGTGGATTCTGTGGGAGGTATACGCACCCTAACAATCTGTGAATTCTGTGAAATCTGTGGGAGAATATCACAGCAAGAAGGTTCTGTGAATTCTGTGAAATCTGTGGGAAGAAAACAGCTTGCTTGGTTGGTGCAGCTGAGACAGCTGCACCCCCTGAGAGTTAGTCTTTCTCGATGAGCACGGTGGCGTAGGCAGAGATGCCTTCCATGCGACCGGTGAAGCCGAGCTTCTCCGTGGTCGTCGCCTTGATAGATACGTTGTCGATGTCGGTCTGCATCACGTCGGCGAGGCAGCGCTGCATCTCGGGTATGTGGGGGTTGAGCTTCGGGCGCTCTGCGCACACCGTGGCGTCTACGTTGCCGATGCGGTAGCCCTTGGTGGCGATGAGGTCGACGGTCTTGCGCAGCAGAATCTTGCTGTCTACGTTGAGCGTCTCGGCAGCCGTGTCGGGGAAGTGATAGCCTATGTCGCGCATGTTGGCGGCGCCGAGCAGGGCGTCGCAGATGGCGTGGATGAGCACATCGGCGTCGCTGTGTCCGAGCAAGCCGAGTTCGTAGTCGAGACGGATGCCACCGAGCCACAGCTCGCGACCCTCTACCAGTTTGTGGACATCATATCCTAATCCGGTTCTGATTTTCATATTATCTACGCTTGAAGAGATCCTTGATTCCGTCCATATCGAACGACAGCGAGAAGCGCAGCGTCTGATCGAGCGGGTTCGATTTTGCGGTGGCGATGACGTATCCGGCATCGAGCGAGAAGACGCTCATGCGGAAGCCCGCACCGACGGTGAAGTATTTGCGGTTACCCTTGTTCTCCGACTCGTGATGGTAGCCGGCGCGCACCGTGAACTTGTCGTTGTACACGTACTCGGCACCTACGCTCCAGCGCACCTCCTGCATCTCCTCCTTGAATCCGCCGGGCGCGTCGCCGAAACTCTTGAACACGCCGCTGATTGAAGATATGTCGTAGTAGTCCTTGCGCTTGCGCTGCTCGAACTCCTCGTTTGTCTCGCCATCATTCTTAACGGGCATGGTGGGCACGAGCGGTTTGTTGGCGTCGGCGGCGATGGTGATGCGGTTGTACTCGTCGAGCGGTATCATCAGCGACGCACCGAGACGCAGGTTGGCGGGGATGAACTCCGACTCGTCGGTGCCGCCGAAATTGATCTTCGAACCGATGTTAGACATGTTAAGACCCAAGCCGAGCTGACACTCGCGCTGTCCGATGTTAACATAGTTCTGATAGTAGGCAGCGAGGTCTACAGCGAACGCCGAGCCTGGTGAGGTGTCGGACGTGTAGTCGTACGTAAGGTCGGAGTAGATCCAGCGCACGGCGGCAGCGATAGAGAACGTCTCGCTGAGCATGATTGAGTAAGCCACGTCTGCCGACATCTCGTACGGGTTGATGGTCATCGAGTTGTCGTTAGTCTCGCCGGCATTGGTGTATACCTCGCCGAGCGAGAAATAGCGCAGCGAAGCCGACACGGCAGAGTAGTCGCCGATGCGGTAGTAGCCCGAGAGATAAGCGAGGTCCATATCGCTCACGAGGCGGCGCAACCACGGGGTGTAGTTGAGCGACACGCCGGCGCGCGAGATGGTGAACGGATACTTGGCAGGGTTCCAATACTGCGACACAACGTCCGGGTCGGTAGCGGCACCGATGTCGCCCATACCGCCAGCGCGAGCGTCAGGCGCTATCGACTGCGATGTCACCGACGAGGTCTCCGGTCGGAACATATCCTGCTTCTCCTGAGCGGCTGCAGGCAGCGTAATGAGTGCGGCGAAGAGTAGTGCCGCCAACTTCTGTTTTAGTTTCATCTTCTTTTCTATTATTATATTTCGGGTGTGCACAGTCGGCGTGTGCCGGTCGGCGCACCCGTTATTATAAACGCCAGAGCGGCTTAATTATTGCCCACAACTATAAGTTTCTTAGCCTTTGATATGCGCGTTGCACCTTCAGAAGTGAGGTGGACGCGGTAGAGATAAACGCCGGTCTGCAGGCGCGAACCGCCGTCGATGGTCAGATCCCAGGGCACGGTGTAGGTGCCATTGTCGCTCACGCCGCTCTCCTCGTGGCGCCAAAGCAGGCGTCCGCTCACGTCGAACACGTCGATTATCACGCCAAGCTCCGCACCGGAGCGGTCGTGACTGATGATGAACGTCGTCGACTCGCGCGCCGGGTTGTTGGTGCAGCCGATAGAGAACGACGGCTTCTGACCCGTAACGACGTTGAACGTGAGTTCGGCTGTAGAGTAGTTGTTCAGAATGTCCCACGCACGGAACTGCAGTTTGTGCGGTCCTTCCTCCAGCTGCGGTATATTATAATATGTGGAGCCGGAGGTGTACGAACCGAAGTCGTACTGGAAGTTCTCGTTGAGCGAGTACGTCATCTCCATCTTGCCGTCGATGATGAGCTGCATGTCGTGTCCGATGCCTGCTCCCGAGGCGTTGATGCCGTCCTTGTCCTTCACCTCAGCCACGAAGTAAGGCGTTGAGTTCACGCGGTCGCCGTTGCTGAACGAGGGCGAGTTGAGGTAGCAGTAGATCGACGGACCTACGGAGTCGTTCTGCGCAATGTCGCTGCCGCCGACGATAAACTTGTCGGTATATCCGTGCGCCGTAAGCGTGTGGTCGTCGTTGATGGCAAAGGCGTTGATGAGTCCCGACTGGTCGGAGTAGTTGATGTCCTTCGGCACGGCGAACGAGACGGAGAAGCGTCCGCCGCTGATGCGGTCGTCACCCGAGAAGATGGTCTTCGTGCGGTCGGTATATTCGAATGGATTCTCAGCCTCCTTGGGTTGGTTGAGACGGCAGGTGATGGTTTCGAGATTGTCGCGCACAGTGAGCGAAACGGTGCCGTTGAAGTCGGCGTTGTCGGCGATATGTCCCTTCACCGTGGCGAGCGAACCGGCTTTCATAGCCACCGTAGCCCCAGCCTTGGTGATGTCGACGCCGTTGATAGAGTCGATAACTATCTGCGCCGTGGGCAGATGCAGACGCAACGCCGGGTCGCCGAGCAGCGAATACTGCAGCGAATTCTCGGCCACGGTCTGTCCGTTCATGTCGTTCTTGGCGCGGCGCACAGCCTCGCCCAGCGCTATCGGTTTGCCGTCGGCCTCGTAAGTGAGCACATGCTTCATAAACGCCGAGTTGAGCGTGGTGTTGTGCGACGCATAAACGGTGCGCGACGTGCCGTAGAACGCCATCGTTCCGCCCTTGTCGTTGAGCAATGCGGTCTCGCCGATGGTCTCCTCGCCGTTGTCGAACGGCATGATGTCGCACGAAGCCGTCACCCACAGCGGCATGTTCTTGTTGGAGAACGCGGCGAAGTCGCTTATGCCGAGCACTTTCTCGTGCGAGATGAGTATCTCGGAGCCGTGTCCGGCGTAATCCATGATGAGTGCGCCCTGCTGCTGCTGTTTCTTTATCACGTTCGTCACCTCGGGATAGGTGTTGCCCGTGGCGCCCGACTGCATCTGATAGGCATCCCACATCACCTTCTTCACCACGTACTGCGGATGAGCCGCCGAAACCTGGTCGGCAACGAGGTTGGCGTCGGTCATGTGCATATTATAGTCGCCGTCGTCGCCCATGAACATTATAGTGTTCTGCCATGCACCGCCGTTGCCGTTCTCGGCATAATTGATGGTTTTGTCTACCATTATCTTCGCTTCGGCGTCGCTCACTACTGGGAAGCGTCCCACGCCGATGTCGAGCTTGTCTACGTACATCGGTCGGAGACCCTCGCCGTCGTCGAGCATGGCGTGGAAGCTGTCGTCGATGTAGCAGACGCGGCGGTCGTAAGAGTTCTCACTCTCGAACGCCAGGAGATAGTCGTCGGGGTTCTTGCCCGTGTTGTACGACGTAATCATGCGGTTGTCCCAGAGACAATCGCCGAAGAGCAGGAGGTATTTCGGGCGGTCGTCCTCGCCAGTGGCGCGGTCGTAGAGCATCTTCATGTAGCGGCGGTAAGCCGAAGCGTCGGGTGTGCCGCTCGAGAACTCGTTGAAGAGTTCGTCGGCTGGCACGAGATTCACCTTCAGCGAGTCGTGCTGCTCGTGGAACGCCTTCAGACGCTGCGCCTGCTTCAGCAGTTTCTGCGAAGTGGGTATTATTATCACCAGGTCGGCTTGCGGGTCGGCATGGTGGTCCTGGTTCATAATGTTGTAAACGTAGGTCGGAGTCGGGAAACTTGCGGCTTTAAGGTCGAGCAGCGGGCGCGGCTTGTCCCATGCCATCGACACCATGTCGAGGCGCATCGGGTTAGAACCGCTCAGAACCGAGAGCTTCACCTTCGCCGTGCCTTTAACGGCAGGCACACGGTAGGTTCCGCGGCTCTCGCATCCGTAGATGAACTGGCTGTCGGAGTTGGAAGTCTGCAACGTGCCCACGACGGAGTCGTTATACTCCACCTGCACCTTGCAGTAGTTGTTCGACGTAACCACAACGTATAGGTTGCCCTTCGTTGCATTCGAGTTCTCGGGGATATCTACCGTCATGTACGAGCCTTGCGACACCTGCTGCGCACCGAAGAAGTTGCGTCCGCCCTTGTACCATGAGAAGGCGTCCTGCTCGTGTATGTCGTGATAGAAGTCGGGCGACGGATAGAACGAGGCGACGAACGTGTCGTAGTCTACCTTCGCCGGCTCCGAAGAGGTGTCCTCGGTGAGGAAATAGTATCCGTAGTTGGAGTAGTAGTTGCGCGTGCGGCGGTCGGCGGTCTCGGTCTCCCACGACACGGGTCCGCGGGCGTAGAAGAGTCGCTTGCCATCTACGTCGCAGGTGGCAACTTCCTTAAGGTCGTCGTGCTCGACGAGGTCCTTGGGGTCGAGTGTCTCGTTGATGAGATTGCCGCCATAGCCGTACAGCTTCACCTTGTTTATATCCGTGAAGCCTGCCTGACGCACGAGAGCGGACGTGAGCTGGTATATGCCCGACTCAGCCACACGTATCTTCGCCCAGCGTCCTTCGCGCAGCACGCTATGCTCGGCATAGCGCTTCGCTGCAGGCAGCGTGTCCCACACGTTCACCTTGGCGTCTGCACGCTCGCCGTACGCTGCAGCATCGCGGCGTGCGTCGAATTTGGCTCGTGACTCGCGGCGCAACATGAAACCAACGAGCTGCTTGTAGCGTCCGTCGCGGAACACAACGTGGTTGACGGCTGCGAGGAGCGACGCCCGCTTGCGGTCGAACGTGACGTGTGTCTCCACCTTCGGCTCTGCGTCGGGCTGTTCAGCCACGAGGCGCTTGTAGTTCGCCACGTCTGCCGCAGCCATGTCTGCATACTCCGGATATACGATGCGTACAGTGTATACGGAGTCGCGCCACGCTTCGGGCAGAGGCATGACGTGTGTGAACTGCGGTGCAGACAGGGTGTCGACACGCAGCTCGTCGGCTGTGAGGTGGAAGAACTGCTGGGCGCTTGCGGGGATCGCCGCGCAGACTGTCAGCAGCATCAATATGGTTTGGCGTAATTTCATGTCTTTTCTTTATTTGTTTCCACAAGTGTTAGGAACCGCGTTATCCAACGGATAGTGCCGTGTGTCCTACAAGAACGTTTATACTCCCACGGATTTCACGGATGAACACAGAAGTTTGGGTAAGTACACCCACGGAATTCACAGAACTCACAGAAGTTTGGATGGCTGCGTGGGCATGGCAGGGATGCCATACCCTCATATATCTGTGTACATCTGTGACATCTGTGGGAGAATATCTTAGCAGTCCCTTCCGTGAAATCTGTGTATTCTGTGGGAGAACTTCCCCTGCAGTTCTACTTGCAGCTGAACTCAAGCACTTTGCGGTCTTCGAGGTAGCCCTCCAGCTTGTCGTCGATGTTCACCGGTCCGACGCCTGCCGGCGTGCCTGTGAACAGAATGTCGCCGGTCTTCAGCGTGAAGAACTGCGAGATGTATTCGATAAGCTCGTCTACACGATAGAGCATGTCGCTGGTGCATCCCACCTGCACGGTCTTGCCGTTGATGTCGAGGTGGAAATGGATGGCTTGCACGTCGCGGAACTTCTCCAACGAAACCCACTCGCCTATCGCAGCCGAACCGTCAAAGCCTTTGCACAGCTCCCACGGCTTGCCCTCAGCGCGCAGTTTCTTCTGCAACTCGCGAGCGGTGAAGTCGATGCCCACCGTCACGGCGTCGTAATAGCGCGGGGCGAAACGCTCGGAGATGGTCTTGCCGAGGCGCGAGATGCGCACAACAAGCTCAGTCTCATAGTCGATGCGTCCAAGGTGATCGGGTATGAAGAAGGGCTTGTGGTCCTTCAGCAACGCCGAGTCGGCTTTTGTAAAGATGACGGGCTCCTCTGGTTTATATAACGCACCATGCAGCTCTTTATTGTGTTCGAGGTAGTTCATACCTACAGCAAATATCTTCATAAGCTATGAAAATTAAAAAGCCGCAGAAGGCTATTCACCCTCTACGGCTCCAATATTAATTATGCGTAATTGATTTCTCTAATTACTCAGCAGCAAGAGTGAAGCGCTTGTAAGCCTCGATCTTCAGATCCTTGTCCTGAGACTTGAGATAGCCAGCAACGTTCTGCTTAGCTTCGTCGCCGAACTGGAACTCCTGGTTAACGAGGCAAACCTCCTTGAGGAACTTGGCAACGCGACCCTTAGCGATGTTCTCGATCATTGTCGGGTTGAGCTTAGCTGTAGCCTCAGCACCTACAGTCTCCTTGATCTCGCGGAACTTAGCAACGTCCTCAGCTGTGATCCAGCCCTTGCCCTGGTTAGACTCGATGTGGTCCTCAGAGTCGAAGTGGTTCGGGTTGAGACCAGCCTTGTGGAGAGCAGCGTTCACTGCCTTCTCTACGAGCTCTTCCTTAGTCTTCTCAACAGCTACCTTGAACTCCTCGTTCTTCACATCCTCAGAGATTGAGCTTTCGTCGAGTGCGAGCGGCTTCATAGCAGCTACCTGCATAGCGATCTTGTGACCAACCTCAGCGTTCTCCTTGTTGAGCTGCACCATTGTGCAGAGAGTGTGCTTGTTCATGTGGTCGTAAACCTCTACGTTCTCACCCTCGAGTACGCAGTAACCGTCGAGCTCCATCTTCTCGCCTGTGATACCAGAGCGTGCTGTAACAGCAGCCTGAACGTCAGACTCGCCGAGAGCCAAAGCCTTAACCTCGTCGAGAGTCTGAGCCTTAGCAGCGATAGCAGCGTCGAGGATATCAGATGTGAGCTTGATGAAGTCAGCACCGTTAGCTACGAAGTCGGTCTCGCACTTGAGAGCGATGATAGCAGCGAATTCGCCTACCTTCTTAACGAGCACGCAGCCGTTAGATGTCTCGCGGTCAGAACGCTTTGCAGCGATAGCGAGTCCGCGCTCACGGAGCAACTCCTTTGCCTTATCGAAATCACCTTCTGCCTCTGTCAGGGCCTTCTTTACGTCTGCAAGACCAGCACCTGTCATAGCGCGAAGTTTCTTGATGTCTTCAATTGAAACAGCCATTTTTCTTAAATTATTAGTTATTGATTAATTAAATGTTGATTGCGTTTTAACCTAAAAATCGGAAATTCTCCATTCCAAAATCTTGATTTACGAATTAAAGAATTTCCGATTTATATGTATTAAAGTTGCTTACTCAGCAGCCTCAGCCTCTTCCTTGCGAGCCTTGCGGGGAGCCTTGCCCTCCTTCTGCTCAGCAGCTGCCTTCTCGTCAGCCTTCTCTACCTTGCGCTCCTCAAGACCTTCTGCGATAGCACCGCAGCAAGCAGAGAGAACTACGTCGATAGAATCCTTAGCGTCGTCGTTAGCCGGGATGATGTAGTCGATGTTGCGCGGGTCAGAGTTGGTGTCGACCATAGCGAACACAGGGATACCGAGGCGGTTAGCCTCGCGCACTGCGATGTTCTCCTTCATCACGTCGACAACGAACAAAGCGCTCGGAAGGCGTGTCAAGTCAGCGATAGAACCGAGGTTCTTCTCCAGCTTAGCACGCTGACGTGTCACCTGCAGAAGCTCACGCTTAGAGAGCTTAGAGAATGTACCGTCGTTCATGAGCTTGTCGATGTTCGCCATTTTCTTAACAGCCTTGCGGATTGTCGGGAAGTTGGTGAGCATACCGCCCGGCCAACGCTCGATAACGTAAGGCATGTTTACGCTCGCTGCCTTCTCAGCAACTACGTCCTTAGCTTGTTTTTTAGTAGCGACGAACAGGATCTTCTTGCCTGACTTTGCAATCTGCTTGAGAGCCTCAGCAGCCTCGTCAACCTTAGCTACAGTCTTGTGCAGATCGATGATATGAATACCATTGCGCTCCATGAAGATATACGGAGCCATTGCCGGATTCCACTTACGACGGAGGTGGCCAAAGTGACAGCCTGCCTCTAACAACTGGTCAAAATTAGTTCTTGACATTTTCTTTGTTTGTTAAAATTGTTTACTTTCCTTTGAGTTGAATTGAACCAGCCCACGAGTAACGAGTATATATCGGTCTCGCGAGTTTGGATGCTAAACGTTGTCCGGAGCATTCTAAGCCGCTGCTTCAGGCAGCAGCACAGAAAGACACCAAGACAGTTTTGATATTAACGCTTGCTGAACTGGAAGCGACGGCGTGCCTTCGGCTGACCCGGCTTCTTACGCTCAACCTCACGAGCGTCGCGTGTGAGGAAGCCCTGTACCTTGAGAGTCTTCTTGTCCTCAGCGTTAACCTTAACGAGTGCGCGAGCGATAGCGAGGCGGAGAGCCTGGCTCTGACCTGTGAAGCCGCCACCGTCGAGGTTTACCTTGATGTCATATTTCTCTTCCACACCGAGCAGGAGCAGCGGCTGCTTAACAACGTACTGCAGAATTGCTGACGGGAAATACTTTGTGAGTTCTTCCTTATTGATAGTGATCTTACCTGTGCCCTCTGTGAGATATACACGAGCTACGGCACTCTTACGGCGACCAATTGCATTAATCATTTCCATGTCTTATGCTTTATTTATACTGGTTAATATCGATAGCCTTCGGCTGCTGTGCCTCGTGCTTGTGCTCTGTACCGTCATAGATATAGAGGTTGTCGAGAAGACGACGACCGAGCGGACCCTTCGGGAGCATACCCTTCACAGCGTGACGGATAATCTTGTCCATACCGTCCGGACGCTTGCGGAGCTCTGCCGGAGTGTTGAAGCGCTGTCCACCAGGATAGCCAGTATAACGTGTGTAGACCTTGTCAGTTTCCTTCTTACCTGTGAAAACTGCCTTAGCAGCGTTGATGATGATAACGTTGTCACCGCAGTCTACGTGCGGAGTGAAAGTTGGCTTGTACTTTCCGCGGATGAGCTTTGCTACCTTAGAGCAGAGACGACCTACAACCTGGTCTGTGGCATCAATAACCACCCACTCCTTCTTAGCTGTTTCCTTGTTTACGGAAATAGTCTTGTAACTTAAAGTGTTCATTTTTTTAATTAAAAATATTACTACTAAAAAACATTTATTTTTCTTGCACGAGCGATTCACTAACCACGCCGCCTGGCCTTTTCGGCAAGCGCTATTAACACCCTCATGCAGGGGACTCTAAGTGTATCCCCGAATAATCGGTCTGCAAAATTACACATTTTTTATTATATAAAAGAGACATACAGCACGCATTGGTAAATATTTAGAATTATTTAACAAGCACAAAAGTTTCGTTTTCTCCGTTTTTTACTGTACTTTTGCAGCAGGAAGAAGTAGGGGGTGCACTTGTCTCCTATTAAAGTTAAATAAAACAAACAATAACATTTTAAACCCAAAAGACTATGAACAAACAGATTAACACAGAGAAAGCGCCGGCAGCTATCGGCCCGTATTCACAGGCAGTAGAGGCTAACGGCATGGTATTCGCATCGGGCCAGTTGCCTATCGACCCTGCAACAGGTGCATTCGCAGAGGGCGGCGTAAAGGAACAGACACGCCAGTCGCTCACCAACGCAAAGCACATCCTCGAGGAAGCAGGCACCGACCTGCAGCACGTGGTTAAGACAACGGTGTTCCTCAGCGATATGGCCGACTTCACTGCCATGAACGAGGTTTACGCCGAATTCTTCTCTCAGCCGTTCCCGGCTCGCTCTGCAGTTGCAGTGAAGACTCTGCCGAAGAACGCTCTGGTTGAGGTGGAGTGCATCGCAGTTAAGTAAATTGCAGCGAACATCCACAGGAGAGTATCCCCAGGGGGTGCACTTGTCTCAAGTGCACCAACCAAGAAATACACCAACCAAGAAATACACCAACCAAGATGTACACCAATAGCTTGGTTGGTGCAGCAGAGACTGCTGCACCCCCTATGGGCATCTGCGTATTCTATGTAAGAACAATCACAAACAAAATTTAGTTTGCGAAAAAATCCACCATATCTACCAGCAGCAACATAACCTATTGGCTTTCAGCAAGA
>OGWZ01000561.1_pt1 | contig 40917 bp, 35 predicted proteins | sample 1576141 | NCBI WGS metagenome assembly OGWZ01 (sample SAMEA3541512, study PRJEB24748) | human gut metagenome | biome: human gut; feature: human-associated habitat; material: faeces | place: China | collected 2012
CTCACATCCAGGCTGGCGCAAAGAAGGTCGTTATCTCTGCTCCCGCAGGCAACGACCTGAAGACCATCGTCTTCTCCGTCAACGAGAAGACCCTGACCGCTGAGGATCAGGTCATCTCTGCTGCTTCCTGCACCACCAACTGCCTGGCTCCCATGGCTGACACCCTGAACAAGACCTACCCCATCGTTTCCGGCATCATGACCACTGTTCATGCTTACACCGGCGACCAGATGATCCTGGATGGTCCTCAGCGCAAGGGCGATCTGCGCCGTGCTCGTGCTGGCGCACAGAACATCGTTCCCAACACCACCGGCGCTGCTAAGGCTATCGGCCTGGTCATCCCCGAGCTGAACGGCAAGCTGATCGGCTCTGCTCAGCGTGTGCCCGTTCCCACCGGTTCTACCACCATCCTGGTTGCCGTTGTCAAGGGCAAGGATGTCACCAAGGAGTCCATCAATGCTGCTATGAAGGCTGCTACCTCTGAGTCCTTCGGCTACAACGAGGATCCGATCGTTTCTTCCGATGTCATCGGCATGCGTTACGGCTCTCTGTTCGACGCTACCCAGACCATGGTCGCTAAGATCGACGACGACACCTATCAGGTTCAGGTCGTGTCCTGGTACGACAACGAGAACTCCTACACCTCTCAGATGGTCCGTACCATTAAGTACTTCGCTGAGAACTGCTGATCTCGTAGCTACGATAAAAATTAAATGATTTGTCGACTGGAGTTTGTCTTGCTCAACTACGAACAAGCCTGATTTGGTACGACAACCATTTTAGAGATTTTTGCACCCTTTCTTTTGTGGTTCTTCCATGAGAGAAAGGGTGTTTTTTTATGTGTTTAAAAGATTTCCGCGATGAATTTCTGTATTATGTTACTGTTCGACACCGGGATGCGCTGTAATGAGATGATCCTGATGGAGCCGGAAGACATCAAACCGGACTATATTCTGGTCAAGCAATGATGCAAGAAATTATTTTGTTTGTCTTATATATAGAACATAGAATAGGCTATAATGTCTTATATGATAGACAAAATGAGCAGTGGGAGAAACTACTACAAACAACGATCTGCTGAAGAAAATTGCTGCAACCGTGACCGAACCGCACCACCATATCATCGTGACCTACGAGGAAGATTCTGACATTGAGGTAGACGGTGTTGCAATTTCGGTCGTTCCTCTGGTTGATTTTTTACTGACAACGTGAGATTCCTGCGACCACAACCGTATGAACCACATGATTCATGAAGCAAAAACCCGGTGGTGCGGATCACCAGCATCCGGGGAGGAGTTAAAAATCTGGAAGGGGACACTGACCCGGTAGAATGAGATAGTTGTTCCATCTCCCTAGACCGAATTAGAATCTAGCAGCAAAAGGCCTCTGCCTTTCACAGAAATGTGATGGGCAGGGGCTTTTTAGCGTAAAAAAAAAAAAATAGCCTGACCCATGCAAAAGAGCACAAATCAGGCTGACAATGGATATGAAATTCTAAAATTCACTTAGAAAAGAGAGTACGCGTTGCAGGGAAAGCCGAGCAGATCGTTCGGTGAGCTATTGGATCTCTTGCTCCAGTTCATCGAACAGCGCACAGGAAAAGAACTGACCAAGCGTGATATCAAGACCATCACAGAGCTTTTTAATGGTGGCGATGGACACACGCTGACGGGATTGGTCGAGCATACTGTATACCGTAGATGGTGTTACACTGGCACGGGTCGCTAACTCGTTGGGGCGTATCCCACGCTGGTCGCAGAGTTGTTCAAAGCGTTTGGCAACGGCATCTTTTGCAGTCATGATGAAGTTCACCTCAACATGATAGTACAGAAGTTCGTGCAGTTTTGTGTACGCAGTTGCGTATATCGTGAAAGTATTTTATGCTGTAGAGAATATGTGGCTGCGTAACGACAAAGAATATATTTAACAAAAATGTATCCTCCACATGAAAAATGGAGGACTGTGAGTAAAATCTGGCGTTATTCAATTAGATTTAACGCTTTTCCGCCCCTCGTTGACACCTGATGTGAAAATATCCGATTCATCTCCCGGCGCTTTCGGATCAGGTCAGAATGCACATAGCGCTGCAAGGTGATGTTGGCGTTGGCGTGTCCCAACAATTCGCTGAGGGTCTTTACATCGCACCCCGCCTGCAGGCAGGTCGTTGCAAAGGTGTGGCGCAGTGCGTGCGGGCGCACTTGACGGACAGTCGCCTGCTTCAAATACGCTTTGATGCTTTTCCGATAGCAGCGGGGTTCGGTGGGCTTGGACTCGCTGCCGGACAGGAACCATGCAGCATTGCTGGCGCTTCCGCGCAGCTTTTTCAGCATCAGCGATAGCTGCTTTGGGATGGGAATTTCCCGGCGAGAAGTGCGGGTTTTGGGCATCTGGATGACCACCTTTGTATGACCGTTTCCACAGGAAATTCTGCAGACCGTCCGATTGATGTTCAGCGTGCCAAGTTTCAGGTCAAAATCGCCCCATTGCAGGCCGCAAATCTCACCAATTCGGAGCCCCAATTCCAGCCCCAGTAGTAAGCCGATTTTGCGAGGCGTGGGGTTCGCCTGTACATATTGATGAAGTCGCTGCTGTTCCGCCGGGGAGAGAGGCGCAGAAATTTTGTCGATGGCTTTTGGCAGCGCAACTTCCAGCTCCATTGGACGAATCAAACGTAAATGAGCGGCATATTTGCAGATACGTCGCAGCATCGAGAGGCATTCCCGGGCGGAGGAGTTTCCCAGTGGCTTGTGTGCCGCATCTGTGGGCGTGATGATTTGCTGCATGGCCTGTTCCAGAAAGCTTTCCTCAAGGGATGCAACGGGCACCTTGCTCAAAACCGGAAGAAGATATTTGTGCAGCGTGTACGAATAATGCGAATAGGTGGATTCTTTTATAGCGTTTTTCAGGGAGCACAGCCACACCTCGGACAGTACTTCAAAGGTTAGGCCGGTTTGATTCAGGTTGTAGAACCCCGCCTCCGCTTTTCTCTGGATTAGTACCCGTTTGACCTCCGCATAGGCCGTTCCGTAAACGTAACCCCACTGGATCTTCCCCTCCGGTGTGCGCGCCTTGATGTACCTGCCTTCCCACCGACCGTCCTTACGCTTGCGAATGTTTTCTCCCCGTCGCGCCATCGCTGTTTCCTCCTGCTGTTTAGACCCTCATCTGACCCCTTATTTTCTCCATCTTCGTTTACAGCTGGAATTATTATACAGATCTGGGCAAAAAGCAAAAACAATCCGGCTTTCGCGATGTTTTTTCAGGGTCAAATGTGATACATTTATGATGTTTTCTATTGAATCCCAGATATAACCATGATAAAATAAGATGAGATTATAGACAACGATGTCAAAGGGACGGTATCCTCCATTTTTCATGTGAAGGATACTCCTTTATTGCGGAAAGGGGTGAACTAGGTGGCACTGCGTCTGTTCGAGCACAATGAGAAAGCATATCATGCGGCAGTCCGGATGATGGAGCAGTATGGCAAGGCCGCCATTGTTCATCCGACAGGCACCGGAAAGAGCTATATTGCGTTCAAGTTGATCGAGGACAACCCGGAGAAGATCGTGCTCTGGCTTTCTCCCAGTGAATATATCTTCAAGACCCAGCTGGAAAGCCTGAAAAGGAATGATCCGGACTTTCCGTTGGCAAACGCTCACTTTTATACCTACGCCAAACTGATGTGCTGCACCCAGGCACAACTGGATGAGATCGCAGCGCAGAAGCCTGCCTATATTATACTCGATGAATTCCACCGTGCCGGTGCGGAATGCTGGGGCGAAAGCACGGTGGCTTTGTTAAAGTTATGCCCGGACGCAAGACTGCTGGGCTTGACAGCGACAAACATCCGATATCTGGATAATAACCGTGACATGGCCGAAGAGCTTTTTGACAGCCGTGTTGCGAGCGACATGACCCTTGGCGAAGCAATCGTCAGGGGTATTTTGCCTGCTCCGAACTATGTGACTACCGTCTATCAGTACCAGAAAGACTTGGCACGCTATCAGACAAGAGTGGATAATCTGCGTTCTGCTGGGATTCAGGATGTGAATCAAAAATATCTGGATGCCCTGCGCCGTGCCTTGGAACAGGCAGATGGATTAGATAAGGTTTTCGCTCATCATATCACAAACAAGTCCGGGAAGTACATCGTGTTCTGCGCCAATAAGGAGCATATGGATGAAATGGTTTCCCATGTTCCGGAGTGGTTTGCAAAGGTGAATCCGGAAGTGGCGGTGTACGAAGCTTATTCCGATGACCCTGGTACAGACAAGGCTTTTGCCGACTTCAAGACGGATGAGAACGACAAGCTGAAGCTGCTGTTCTGCATCGACATGCTCAACGAGGGCGTCCATGTGGAGGGAATTTCCGGGGTCATTCTATTCCGACCAACGATTTCGCCCATTATCTACAAGCAGCAGATCGGACGAGCTCTAACTGCGGGGGATGATTCCGCTCCACTTATCCTCGATGTGGTCAACAATTTCGAGGGCCTGACCAGCATTTCCGGTCTGCAAGGCGAGATGCAGGAGGCAGTCTACCGCCTGAATGCCAACGGTGAGGGCGATAGGATCATCACCGAACGGTTTGAAGTTGTCGAGCAGGTGCATGACTGCCGGGTGCTGTTTGAGCGGCTGCAAGCAAGCTTGTCCTCTGGTTGGAACCATTATTTTTCGGAAGCAAGCATTTACTATGCGGAGCATGGTAACCTGAATATTCCAAAACGTTATACCACCCCTGCGGGACTGAGCCTTGGTGAATGGCTGACGACTCAACGCCGTGTCCGTGCGGGACAGATTCCGGGGAACCTGTCCGAACAGCAGATCGCACGGCTGGATAGTATCGGCATGAAGTGGGGCAACCGCAACGATGCCGCATGGGAACGTGGTCTGGAAGAGGCGCGAAAATTTCGGGAACAGTTTGGGAATTTGCAGGTCCCGGCGAAATACAAAACGAAAAATGACTATCCTCTGGGAAAGTGGATCAACAATGCGCGGAAACGCCGAAGCGATGGAAAGCTGACGGAAGAACGCATCCGACAGTTGAATCAGTTGGGGATGGCGTGGAAGGTATTTGATGTCCGATGGGAACAAGGGTATGCACTTGCGGCAGTCTATGCGCAGGAGTATGGAAATCTGGATGTTCCACGAGATTATAAAACAGCAGATGGAAAAACGCTTGGCCGCTGGATTCAAAATCAAGAACTAGCCTATGAGCAGAAAAAGTTGTCTGCGGATCAGATCAAACGACTGGAAACCATAGGAATGCAGTGGGGCAGTCGCTATGACCGACAGTGGAATGAGGTTTATCAGGCAGCGAAACGATATTTTGAGGCAAATGGAAACCTTGACATTCCGGTGGCATATATTTCGCCGGAGGGCTATGCCCTTGGAAAATGGGTGCGGCGGCAGCAGTATGCATATCGGAATCCGGAGAAGAGCAATGCAATTTTATCACAAGAGCGCATTGAGTTGCTGGATGCCGTTGGAATGCAGTGGGAGAAACCGGACTCGTGGCAGCACCGGTACGAACTGGCGCAGGAATATAAAAAGCAATATGGAAATCTGGAGATTCCAGCGAAATATAAGACTGCGGATGGCATCTGGCTTGGCCGGTGGATATACAACCAGAAGCGGTTGCTGCAAGGCGAGCCTGAAAAGTTGAGCGAAGAGCAAAAGAAACAATTGGAGAAACTGCTGAACGGTTCAGCGATAGAATTTAAAGAAAATGGGATTCTGCGAAGGCAGAGTGATAACTGAACGGGGAGAAGACGACTTTGGAGAAGGAGAATCTGAATTATTTTGTGGAGTTTGGAGAACATTATGTCCACATAACGGTAAGACAAAAGCACTACTTGGAGATGCGGTCAGTAGTAGATCGGGTTCTTGCAGCGGCAGCACTGATTGTGCTATCACCGTTGCTTCTGGTGGTGAGTGTTGCACAGAAGATCAGTGCTCCAGACGAGCCAATCTTTTTTTTGCAGAAGCGCGTGGGCAAAGATGCACATTGCTTTAACATTATAAAATTCCGAACCATGAAGAGCACAGCACCTAAAAATGTAGCTACGGGTGATCTGGAAAGCCCCGAAATATATATTTCAAAGCTTGGCCGTATTCTACGTGATACTAGTATAGATGAACTTCCGCAGCTCTGGAATGTGGTCCGAGGTGAAATGAGCCTCATTGGCCCCCGCCCACTGGTATATACCGAGCGCGAGATCCGTTTTTTACGTCGATGGTACGGTGTATATCAGGTGCGGCCTGGTATTACCGGTTGGGCACAGGTAAATGGACGGGATACCGTGGATATCTACGATAAAGTCTATTATGACCGTGAATATGTCCAGAATGTCAGCCTGAAGTTTGATTTGAAGGTCATCTGGAAAAGTGTTCTGGTCGTGTTGGGGCGAAAAGGTGTCGTGGATGGAAAGGTTGATCCGGAGTTCCGGAAGGAAAGCATTGTGCTACTGAAAGAGAGCCAGTTGGTGAAGCAGGAAACGAATGCAGAGAATGAGTTACAGTGGTGTGAATGATGCAGAATTACAGCGTCCTGATGTCCGTTTATCAAAAGGAAAAGCCCGAATATTTGAGACAGGCAATCAAAAGCATTCAATCGCAGACTGTTCCAACAAATGATTTTGTGTTGGTGTGCGATGGACCTCTGAATCCGGAGTTGGATGCAGTGATTGCCGCAAAACAGCAGGAGATGGGTAGTGTCCTGAATGTCGTCCGGCTGGCGAAGAATAGCGGCCTTGGCAGTGCCCTGAACGAAGGTATCCAACACTGCAAAAATGAGCTAGTTGCCCGGATGGACAGTGATGATATTGCCTACCCAGACCGTTGTGAGAAACAGCTTGCGGTGTTCAGCGCACACACAGAGATTAGTATCTGCTCTGGCATTGTGGAGGAATTCACTACATCTCCGGAAATTATTGATGCGAGGCGTGTGCCACCAGAGACCAGCGTGGAAATTGTAGAATTTGCAAAGAAACGTTGCCCGTTCAATCACCCGTGTGTGATGTACAAAAAATCGGCGGTCGAGGCGGCTGGCTCATACCAGGACTTCTATCTGCTGGAGGATTATTACCTTTGGCTCCGGATGCTGATGGCAGGGTATCAGGGCTACAACATTCAAGAGCCGTTGCTCCACATGAGAGCCGGTTCTGATATGTATAGGCGGCGTGCCGGTTGGAAATATGCCAAGACGCAGGCTAAGTTGTTCAAGTTTATGAAGGACAGCGGTTTCATTGGGAGCGGCCAGTATATTAAGAGCTGTGTGATCCGCATTGGGTCGGCATTGGCACCGAACTGGTTAAGAAAATTCGTGTTTGGAAAAGTGTTGAGGAAATAGGAATGAAAATAGCAATTTTGATTCAATGCCACAAAAATCCCATCCAGATGAATTTGCTGCTTGAGCGGTTGAATCATCTGGATATTGATTGCTAACCTAATATCGATAAGAAAGCTAACGTTTCCGATAATATCGTTTACAGAGAAAATGATTGCGTTGCCAGATGAACAGCATGTTTCGGTGAAGCTAGCACAGAGTGTGCAGGCTACTGCAACCCTAAACCTTTTGAACACTGTCCTCTATAGTGGATTATGACTATTGCGGTTGAGTATTGGACAGGATTGATCTCTTTACTTAGCTGATGCGATTATAGAAAATATTTGAGAAAGTTAAGAAGATTTTTGTCCATTATTGGAATAGCTGGAATCATGGTACACATAGGCAAAACAATTTAAAATCAAATTTGTTTCCGCACTGATTTATTGAAAGAAAAGTGTGACAAAAGGTTATCAAGAAAGAGCGGGATGCGCTGACAGGTGGCTGCAACAGAACATGGATAGTGATTGCAAGCTTACAAGGCGAAAAGTTGGTATGAACATTGATAATAGTTTATTGAGGTGTGAAATAGTTGTATGATTTATAAAGATACACCCATAGATGTGACAGTTTTGATGTCCACATATAACGGAGACAGGTTTCTGAGAGAACAGTTGGATAGCATTTTTTCTCAGGAAAAAGTGCATGTGAAGCTTATTGTAAGAGATGATGGTTCATCGGACAGGACACTTGATATATTAAGAGAATATCAAGCCGCCCATCGTGATATGTTAATCATATCCGATGGAAATAATATGAGAGCATGCGCATCGTTCCTATATTTGATTCGTACCTATACAGATGATAATTATTTTGCATTGGCAGATCAGGATGATATTTGGGATGCCGATAAGCTGATTATAGGTATAAAAGCAATACAGAAACTGGAAGATGATGATGAAAATATTCCGCTGTTATATTATTCAAATTTGAGAATTGTAGATGAAGATAATATATTTGCGAGGATTTCTCATGCTGTTCCACATGTGGCAAAAAATAAATATGCAGCATTAATTGAAAATCTGGCAACAGGGTGCACAGTAGTTTATAATCGGAATTTGGCAAATTTGGCGAAGAGTGCACAGCCAGAACAGTACTCGATGCATGATGTATGGCTCTATCGGGTTGCAAAAATATTTGGAGAAGCAATCTATGATTTTGAGCCACATATTAATTATAGACAACATGCGGAAAATGTTGTAGGAACGTCTATGAAAAAAGTGAGCCTTCGGAAAATAGAGCGAGAACTCAAATGGATGTTAGATACAAAACAAAATGAATGGTATACCGATATTGAAATGTTTTACGATCAATTTTTTGCAATGATGAATGAGGATACGCAAAAAGCTTGTTTGAAAATATTAAATTCCAAATGTAATATCAAATCAAAATTTGACTTAATTATGGACAAAAGATATAGATCAAATAGCCGATATAGAAATATTAAATTTATTATCAAGGTGTTGTTACAAAATGCATAAGATAAGAATTTCCCTTCTATTTTGGATTTATTGTGCCGTTCTTGTTACATTTAACGAATTTATAGCGTTGTTCTTTCCCAAAGGAGTTATGCGGATAGGATATATTCTTCTTATGATGCTGTTTGGGACGGTGACTTTGTATAAACAAAAGTACAGGATCGATGCTTCAAGAATGGATCTGCTAGTAACAATATATTTCATGTACGTATTCCTGCGGGGAATATTTCAGCACATCAATGGCGTTACAATCATTGGAACAACGACAGCATGGCTGCAAAGTTTAATTCCGATTTTCTCTTATTTTATCGCAAGTGATTTGAACAAAAAAGAGAAAAAAACTGTCGAAACACTATTTGCTTTATTTTCGTTTATTAGTGTGACAGTTGGTATGCTAAATATTAAATTTCACTTTCTTCCAGCTGTTGGCACTTTTGCCGGAAAATTATATGCATATGTTGGCAATAACACATTTGTTGTGCGTGGATATTCGTTGGCAGGTATTGCATTAATTACTGGTTTTATTTCTGGTTTCTCAATGTGCTGTTTGATAGACCTTGATATTAATATCAAAAGAAAAGCGGTACTTTTTGTGGTTAATCTTGCCGGGTGTCTTTATTCGCTCTCGCGAGGAGCATTGGCATTTGTAGTAATCGCAATACTTTCATATTTGATTTTTCGCTGTTTGAATGGACTTTGTTTGAATGGACATTACAAGATATCTAAAAAGAAGGCACTTTGTATTGTATTGATAACAATACCTTTGCTTATAGTTGCAATAGTTAATCTTGATAAAATAACGAATTCTGCAATTTTCAATCGATTTATAAAAATCGGATTATCCCAAAGTGAAGGGAGCAATAATATCAGAACAGAATATCAAAAAATAGCACTAAGTGTAATTTCAAAGGCACCTATTGTTGGTATAGGGTATGGTTTTACTGGATATCAAGCTATCAATGCAGGAATTGAAAATACAATTAATACAGAAAGTTACATTCTGTCTCTTGGAATTAGTAGTGGTCTGATTGGATTGTTGCTTTTTATACTAATAGCGTTTTTTTCTATTTTTAAATCCAGAAAAGACGAAAAAAATATGAAATACATAGGTGCTGTTATTGGTATGCTTGCGTGGAGTGTGATGTACATTTTACTTGACAGTGATTTGATAGGGCTATTTTATTGGTATTGCATTGGTGCATTGAATGAAAGGAAGCATAACGAATGAAGAAAATGCTATATTGCATGCATATTGGTTGGAATTGGATTAAGCAACGACCTCATTTTATTGCGGAAGAACTCGCAAATGAATATGATCTTACAGTAATAAGTGATTATAATTACCGTGTAAAAAGAACCTCGACTAAAAATGAAAAAGTAAAAATCGTGAATTTTTACAAAATTCCTAAAATTGATACATTGAAGCATCTCAGCGAGATAAATATAATGCTGAGAAAATGGTTCTATTCGGCATATATAAGAAAAATAAAGCCGGATTGTGTATACGTTATGACACCATATGCAGTGAAGTGTATCCCTAATTGGTATAAAGGAACTCTAATATATGACTGTATGGATGATATGATATCATTTGATGATTCGTCTACACAAAGAGAAAAAATTCTTAGAGATGAAAGTGCTTTAATTGATCGTGCAGAGATTGTTTTCGTAAGCAGTGAAAATCTTAAGGAAAAACTAAAAAATAGATATTCATCCTCAAACAATAAAAAATATGTGCTTGTAAGAAATGGATATTCTGGAATCTCACCTAAATTGAACGAAAAAACGCCTCGCTGTGAAAAAAGCAGGCACATATTGTGCTATTTCGGGACGATTGCGTCTTGGCTGAATTTTGAATATATCCAAAAAAGCCTTGAGGATTTTGATTCTATCGAATACTTATTAATTGGTCCAAAACAGGCAGGGGTACAGGTCCCGAAACATGATCGAATAAAATGTATAGGTCCTGTCGCACATGATGACTTATATGAAAACGTAAAAGATGTTGATGCTCTTATAATGCCCTTTGTATTGAATGATTTGATTATGTCTGTTGACCCGGTGAAACTATATGAGTATATAAATTTTAGAAAGAACATAATTTGTGTTGAATATCCAGAAGTGAAACGATTTTCTGAGTTTGTGTATTTCTATAAGGATTACGAGTCATATGCGAACGCAATAAAAGAAGCTATAGTAAGTGATAAAATTAAATTTTCCATAGAAAAACAGAATGAATTTCTAGAATTAAATACATGGAAAGTTCGTGCAAAAACAATTGCAAAAGTTATTAATAATGTACTGGAATGCAAAAACGCTGCTAAGCAAGGCGAAAATTGAGGGTATTGATACAATGAAAAAAGTAATGTTGGTTTTCGGTACACGGCCGGAAGCAATCAAGATGTGCCCATTGGTCAATGAGTTGAAGAAGCGCAAAAACATTGAAACGATTGTCTGCGTGACCGGCCAACACCGGCAGATGTTGGATCAGGTGCTGGGAGCGTTTTCTGTTGTGCCGGATTACGACCTTTCTATCATGAAGGACAAGCAGACGCTGTTTGATGTAACAGTCAATATTCTGGAACGAATCAAAACCGTTCTGGAAGAAGTAAAGCCGGATGTTGTATTGGTACATGGTGACACGTCCACGACTTTTGTGACCGCGCTGGCCTGCTTCTACTTGCAGATTCAGGTCGGACATGTGGAAGCAGGACTGCGCACCTATAACATTTATAGCCCCTACCCGGAAGAGTTCAACCGCCAGGCAGTGTCCATCATCAGCCAGTATAATTTTGCTCCGACAGAGTTGTCAAAGCAGAATCTTCTGAAGGAGGGTAAAGACCCGGACAGCATCTATGTCACAGGCAACACTGCAATTGACGCGCTGAAAACAACAGTGCGGGTAGATTATACGCATCCCGAACTGGATTGGGCAAAGGGCAGCCGTTTGATTATGATCACGGCGCACCGCCGTGAAAACCTTGGTGAACCGATGCGACACATGTTCAAAGCAATCCGCCGGGTCATGGATGAGCACCCGGATGTTAAGGCGATTTATCCCATTCACATGAACCCGGTGGTGCGTGAAATTGCCCAGGAGTATTTGGGTGATGATGATCGTATCCATATCATCGAGCCACTGGACGTGCTGGACTTCCACAACTTCCTGAGCCGCAGCTATCTGATCCTGACTGATTCCGGTGGCATTCAGGAAGAGGCTCCTTCTCTAGGTAAGCCGGTTCTCGTAATGCGTGACACCACCGAGCGCCCGGAAGGCATTGCCGCAGGTACACTGAAGTTGGTTGGTACGGAAGAGGAAACTATTTACAAGGAATTCAGTCGTCTGCTGTCGGACAAGGCAGAGTATGATGCTATGAGCAAGGCGAGCAATCCCTATGGCGATGGCCATGCCTGTGAGCGGATTGCGGATATTTTAGTAAAGGATTTGTAAGAAACGCTATGAGAATCGGTTTATACGGAATATTAGGCGTATATAATTTTGGCTGCGAAGCAATTGTGCGCGGAGCCTGCCAGTTGATTCGGAGATTATATCCAGAAGCACAAATCGTTTATTTTACATACAGCTACGATTACGATAAGAAAGCACTGCAAGATTTAAATCTTGAGATCCGCCCAATTGAACTAAAGGCAACATTTTGGGATAAGGTGCAGCATAAAATCAAGGTCAAGTTGAATTCAGAACGCTGTGGATTCTATTTTGATTTTGACAGCGTTATTGGCAGCGTAGATATGATATTTTCTATTGGCGGGGACATCTATACGATTCCCAAATTTCTCCGTGCGCAAAATGCATATCCCTATTATAATTCGTTGGTAGAATTTTGTGACCGCGCAATTGATGCAGGAAAAGATGTTGTAGTGTACGGTGCATCTGTCGGACCATTCGGAAATTACAAGAAAGCTATCGATTACTACAAGAAAAATCTTTCTCGCTATAAGATGATAATTTGCAGAGAGGAAGAATCTGTTAACTATCTAAATAGTCTCGGGTTGCGGAACACCTGCTTCTTCCCGGATCCGGCTTTTCAAGTGAAGGCTGTAGATAGAACGCCTCTGCAGCCGAAATATATTGGTATAAATTTGTCGCCGCTTTCCCTAAAGGAAATCTATGGAAAACACAGTGAAGAGACTTATGTGAACTATGCTAAGATGATAGATTCTGTTTTTGAATCTACGCATAAAGACATTTTACTGATTCCACATGTGATTTCTAAAGATGAGATGGACGATGACGAGTCTTTTCTGCATAAATTGAAGATCTTGACAAAACCAGAAACACAGCAGCATATTCACTTTGCAGATTGGAAAGGGGGATTTTTAGGACTCAAACCACAATTAAAGGAGTGCTATCTCGTTATTTCTGCCAGAATGCACTGTGCTATTAATGCAATTGATGAGAATATACCTGCAATTTTTTTGGCGTATAGTCAGAAAAGTGTTGGTATGTGTAAATATATTTATGGTAATTGTGACTATTTAATTGATTTAAAAGCTATTGAAACGGAATTGATCAAAAAGGTACAAATAGTTTTTAGGAATTCTGATAATTTGTCTGCAAAGCTTGAACTTAGAAATAAGGAAATCGAGCAATACTATAAAGATAATTTGAACAACGTTAAGAGAATCTTGCGATAGAAGAAATGAGGAAAAGATTAGATGGTGAGTAATAATCAGAGAATTATAAAAAATACAGCTTATTTATACTTTCGTATGTTACTTATAATGGCTGTGAATTTATATGCGTCTAGGGTAACATTGAAAGTTCTTGGTGTTGATGACTTTGGAATCTATCAGACAGTTGGTGGTGTAGTCACATTTCTGGCTTTTCTAAGTAATGCATTAGGGAGTGGAACATCTCGTTTTATTACATTTGAAATGGGAAAAGATGATCCCAATTTGAAGGAATTATTTTCTACTGTTCGAATTGCACATATTATTCTCGCAATTTTCATCGTTTTCATTGGAGAGAGTGTTGGAATTTGGACGATTTACAATAGGTTGGTAATTCCTTCGGATCGTCTACATGCGGCGGTTTTCGCATTTCATTTTTCAATGGTGGCAACTTTCTTTCAGATAACACAAGTACCATATAATGCGACTATTATTGCATACGAAAGGATGAATGTTTATGCTTACGCAAGTATCTTTGAAGCGGTAGGAAAATTAATGATTGTATATCTTCTGAATATGTTGGCTTTTGATAAACTTGAAGTATATTCAGTATTAATGTGCATTGTGACCGTTGCGGTTATGCTGATTTATAGAGTATATTGTCGGTTGAATTTTGCGGAAACAAAAGCAAAGCTTTCATTTAACAAGGAGATATTTAAGGGTGTTGCTTCTTTTTCCGGTTGGAATTTGCTAACCAGTTCTGCAGCTTCACTTGCAAATCAAGGCGTGACAATTGTTACAAACATGTTCTTTAGCCCATCTGTTGTTACGGTACGGTCGTTGGCCTTGAAAATCAATAACATTTTAAATCAGTTTGTTGGTAGTTTTAGAACAGCGGTAAATCCACAAATAGTAAAAAAATATGCTGCGGGAGATTATGATGGATCAAAAAAATTGGCATTGGCCTCTACAAAGTACACGTATTACTTGATGCTCATCGTGGTATTGCCGTTATTTCTTCTCTGTGAACCTGCGCTTGCTATTTGGCTTGATGATGTTCCGGAGGGGCTCTTGTTGTTTGTCCGAATTACGCTAATTCAAGGACTTTTTCAGGTTCTTGACACATCATTGTATACGCCTATTTATGCAAAGGGAAGAATTAAAGAGAATGCTATTATTTGTCCAGCCTTTGATGCACTACAGTTACCTGCTATTTATATCCTTTTCAAGATGGGAGCTCCGGCTGTCGCGCTTGCATGGGTTGAATTATTTGCTTGTGTTTCACTTGGTGTTGTGATTAAGCCAATACTTGTTCATCTTATAGTTGAGTACGATTACAAAGAAATTATGCTCATGATAGGCCAGTGCGGCTTGGCTACTCTTTTAGCATGTATTTTCCCGGTTGCTAGTTTTAAAATATTAGATCCAAATTCTGTCATCGGATTTTTGGGCATCGGCTTAACGTGTATGATTTCTCTTGGACTGGTTATTTGGTTTATCGGACTTGATAAATATATGAAAAAAATGCTTCTAACTTTGGTACAGGAGAAACTAATTAAGCATAGAAAAGAGTGATAAAATGATAGATATTAAAAGAAAAGAAGAATGTTGCGGCTGCAATGCTTGTGGGGATATCTGTCCTAGAAATGCAATATCGTTTAAGACAGACGAAGAGGGGTTTTGGTATCCAGTAATTGATAACGAGAAATGCATTGATTGTGGGATGTGTGATAAAGTTTGTCCTATAAAAACAAAGCCTCAATCAAGAAGTAATAATGTATCAAGACCAAAGTGCTTTGCGGCAGAACATAAAAGTATTGAAGTTGTTTTTAATAGTACAACTGGTGGAATGTTTTCTGCGCTTGCAGAAGGAATGTATAGTCAAAAGGGCTATGTTGGTGGTGCTATCCATAATGAAGACTTTTCGGTGTCTCATTTCGTTTCAAATAGTAGAAGTGACTTACAACAGCTTAGGAGATCTAAGGATTTACAAAGCAATGCTGAAGGATTTTATAAGAAAGTCAAAAGTCTTTTGGAGAACGGTGAAAGAGTTTTAGTTTGCGGCGTTCCGTGTCAGATTGCAGCTCTACAAAATTATGTGGGCAAGAATTATGACAACTTAATAACGGTTGATCTTGTTTGTGCCGGAGTCAATTCACCAAAAGTATGGAGAAAATATCTTGACTATATCGAAGAAAAAAACGGATCAAAAATTATTTGGACAGAGAACAAATCAAAAGAGTATGGTTGGAATAAATTAACACAGAAATTTATTTTTGAGAATGGGGAAGAGTACTTCGATACCGATAAGACGAGTCTCTTCACACATGGTTACATAGTATCGCATCTATATTGCCGTCCATCATGTTATGAATGTGAATTTAAGGGCTTTCCACGGATAGCAGATATTACGATTGGGGACTTTTGGGGGATTACCAAGCACAGTAAAAATCATAATTCTAACATGGGAACGAATTTGGTTATGATTAATTCATCGAAAGGACAGAGATATTTCGATAAGATTAAAAAGCGTGTAAATATCGAGGAAACACCGTTGGAATGGGCGCTGTCCGGAAATCCTGCTTTGACGTCGTCAATTTCAAGACTATCTGATAAGAGAGCGGAGTTTTTTGAGGATTTAGAAGCTATTTCGTTTGATGAGTTGGTAAAAAAATATGACCCCGTGCAACCATCTAAGCTTAGGATTGTACTTAGGAAAATAAAGAGTGACTTAAAATTCTTCAAGTATGTTATCAAGATTACTAGACTTAATCCAAAAGCTATTTATCAGACAATCAAATATAGCGGATTAAGGAATTTGGTGCAGCATAAGGGAATTGTTTGCGGAACTAATTGTCATTTCAATATCGCAAAGTCAGCTGAGTTAGAAATTAATGGATTGCTTACAATTGGATGTAAAGATAAATTTCCTAGAAGTAAGCTTGAGACAAGGGTATTTCTTGGGAAAAAAGCTAGACTTAATATCCTCGGTGATTTTAAAATAGATGCCGATTGCGAAATTGTAGTATTTAACGGAGCTGAACTGACGATTCATGGGAGTAAACTGTCAATTAGCGATGCTAACTCCGGACTTAGAATTATTTGCGGCGAGAAGATTGAATTAATGCCTGATGTTGGTATCGGGCGAAATGTTGTTATTCGAGACACAAATGGTGAACACTTTATGAATACGGCCGGATATAAGCCGACGAGACCTATAACTATTGGAGAAAAGACATGGTTGTGTGAAGCCTGCACAATTATGCCCGGAGTAAAAATTGGTCGTGGAGTAATTGTGGGAGCTCATTCAATGGTTACAAGGTCAATACCAGCTCACGCACTTGTATCCGGAAGTCCTGCGTCAGTTGTACAGGATAATGTACTGTGGAAGCTTTAATATGAAATTCCATCAATGGTCTTTAATAAGTTGTGCAGATGGCTTGCTGGAGGAGGTATTATGAGAGTACTTATTATTGGTGGTATGGGAGTCATTGGAGGTTCAATAACGAAAGCTGCTTCAAAACTGAATATGGAAGTTTATGTCGTGAGCAGAAGAGCGTTATTTGGGGAATGGCTTGATTTGGGTATACGAGGAATCCAAGGAGATTGGAAGGATGATGCATTTGCAAAAAAAACGGTAGAGAGATGTTATGATGTCATTGTTGATACGCAAGTTTTTAATGTAAACCAATTAAGGAGATCAATGCGTATTGTAGAAGGACATTGCAATCAGTATATATACATTTCTACGGATTCGGTTTACGAACATCCGTCTGAGAATGTAGTAGAAGATGATTCAATTGATATGAATAAAATCCATTGGGAATACGGTATAGACAAAAGAAAAGCGGAATTGTTCCTTTTAGAAAATGGAGAGCAGTACAGTTTTTTTTGGACGGGGGTTCGTCCAACTATTACTTTTGGAGAAACAAGAATTCCTGTTGGATATGCTTCTAAAAGAAATACATATACATTACCTGAACGGATATTAAATGGGAAGCCAATAATACGTTTCGATGATCCTTCTACAAGGCATTCAGTATGCCACAGTTCAATTTTTGGATCTGCTGTCGTGGGATTATTTTTAAATGAACAAGCAAAAAGTCAATTTTATCACATTTCGGATGACTGTGCATATACATATAATGAGATTTTTGAGGTGATTGAGAGAATTCTTGGGAAAAGAGGGATTTATGTTTATGTTCCAACAAGATTAGTCAAAAAGTATAGTAGATCTGTATATGAAGAAATGATATATGACAAGAATCCTGAGTTTACCCTTGATAATAGTAAAATTAAGGTGGCATCACCGACCGCAAATTATCATGTTGAGTTAGAACCTGTTATTGAAAATATATTGGAGTATCTTCGTGATAACTCACAGGGGAGTGATCACGAGTATGATTTGGTTACAGATAGTGTGTTATTGGATTATGTCAATTGCATTGGTGACAAAAGCCTCAAGAAAAAAGTCGAAAAATATATATCAGAAATGCCAACAGAATACTGTGCCGAATTATCTTCGTTTAAAAGAAGAAGGATAGTAGATAATCTTCTCTACCCACTAAAAGCGATTAAACGAGGTATAAAAAGAAAATTAATTGAAAGAAATTAAAGGGGAGCCAATAAAATGATTGATGAGAAACAGTTCTTGAAAAACTTAAAGGATATGCTGGAATCAGATGAAGAAATTGAAATGGACACCGATTTAATGGACATTGAGAATTGGGATTCATTTAGTATGATGTCTTTTATTGCAATGGCAGAAGAAAAATATGGTGCTAAGTTTAAACCTTTTACAATTGCAGGGGCAGTGTTAGTTGAAGATTTATATAATGTAGTTGAAGAAGCTCTTGGAGGAAATTAAAAATGGCGATTTTAATAACTGACTATTTGGAGGATACAGTTAAAACATATCCTGACAAGATTGCTTTTGTTGATCGATTGCATACAATCACGTTCTGTGAATTGAGAAAAAGGGCATTTTGCGTTGCTGATTCATTGATTGATAGAGGGCTTATAAAAAAGCCAGTATTAGTATTTCTTGAGAAAAGTGTAGAATGTATCGTAGCATTTATGGGAGTTGCATATAGTGGGAACTTCTATTCTCCTATCGATACTAAAATGCCCATGGAGAGAATCGAGAAGATCGTTGGGACGCTTTCGCCTGCGGTCATTATAACCGATGAAAAGCATAAAGAAGTAGCAACTCAATTCTCAAACGGCGCTGAAGTTATAACTATAGAAAAATATAATACTGGCTATGACCCCCAAAAGGTGCTCAACCGTACCAAAAAAATCATTGATACAGATGTCTTGTATGTACTTTTTACCTCTGGTTCTACGGGTATGCCTAAAGGCGTTATTATAAATCATAGGGCGGTTGTTGATTTTACAGATTGGATATGTAAGACATATTCTTTCGATGAAAATACAGTTTTTGGCAATCAGGCACAGCTGTATTTTGATTTGTCAATTCAAGATGTATATGCACCATTGAAAACGGGGGCAACCACTGTTCTGATTCCCAATCGAATGTTTATTCAGCCGCTAAGAGTATGGAAAACAATTCTTGAATGCAAGGTAAATACATTGGTTTGGATTCCTTCAATGATAAGTATGTTTGCCAATTTGGATATTTTGGCGAATGTTGAAAAGGCACCCTTAGAAAAGGTGCTTTTCTGCGGCGAAGTGATGCCGGTGAAACAGCTTAACTACTGGATTGAAAACTATCCTAAAACCATTTTCGCTAATTTGTATGGACCAACCGAATGTACAGAAGCATGTACGTATTTCACAATTAATCGTCGGTTTAATGATGATGAAGTTCTGCCAATGGGAATTGCATGCGAAAATTCAGAAACTATTGTGCTAGATGAACATGAGCAACTTGTTACAGAACCTGATCATATTGGTGAATTGTATATGCGAGGAACGTGCTTGAGTTTGGGATATTATAATAACCCAGAAAAAACTAAGGAGGCCTTTGTTCAAAATCCACTTAACAATAGTTACCCGGAATTGGTCTACAAAACCGGGGACTTGGTTCGTTATAATGAATATGGAGAATTAGTGTATGTGAGCCGTAAGGACTTTCAAATCAAGCATAGGGGATATAGAATTGAACTTGGAGAAATCGATGCAGCGGCCACATCGATTTCGGGAATTGAATACGCTTGTTGTGTGTTTGATAGTTATGAAGATAAATTGATTTTAGCATATAAAGGTGACGTTACGGAGCCAGAAGCTAAGAAGCAACTGGAAGCTAAGTTGCAGGATTATATGGTTCCAACGGAGTATCATAGGATGGATCATATGTTGTTTAATTTGAATGGAAAAGTTGATCGGAAGGCAATTGAAAAAATATTTTGCTCCCCACAAAATTGATTGTTGAGAGGGAGAGTAGAGATGGTAGTAAATTTTATATTATCGTATTATATTTTGTTCGTGCTTTGTTGTATCATTCGAAATCGCATTGCTAGCGATAATGATTATCACATGTTGTTGAGTAAGGAATCAACAGGCGCATTAAAGGGAGCGGCGATTTTTGCCGTTGTAATTTCTCATATCTGTCAAGATGCTCCAGAACTGAAAAATCTACTAATCGGTGGGAAATACACGTATACTATTTTATTTTCCGGGGGTGGGATTGGTGTTGCTATTTTTTTCCTTCTGTCGGGGTATGGGTGTTATATCTCTATAGAAAAAACACAAAAAGAATTTATATGGTTTTTGAAGCATGCATTGAAAATGCTTATTTATTTTGCTGTAACATTTGCACTTGTACTATTATTCAGTAATTATGTGTTAAAAGGCGCATTTGGTCAGAAAGAGTGGATTCAGAGTTTTATTGCTCTTAGATTTCCTGGAACGACATCGTGGTATTTTAAGATTCAAATTCTGTTTTATCTACTATTGGCACTTTCAGAAAAAGCTAAAAAAGGTCAAACCTATCTGATATTAATCTTTATACTTGTGTATTCGATAATAGCTGATTATTGTGGGTTACCAGATTATTGGTGGAAAACTTCTCTTTGTTTTGCAGTAGGATGCTGTATTGCAAAATATAGGGATAGCCTTTCACGGTTAATTCATAAAAATGTATCTAAGTTGTTTTTGATTGTGATTGGATGCGGAGCGTATATATATACTATAGTTGACCTCCATTATATTCTGATTCCACAACTATTATCATATGCATGTATTGCAGTTTGTATTGTTGTCATGTGGGATTACCTCATTGGAAAGTGTGAGGTACTTGAAAGAGTAGGACAATTCTCTCTGGCTATCTATTTAATTCATATTGGTGTTGTTGATTTGACTTTTAGCTCAAATTTTGGACTTGAAACACGAATTGTTATTTTTATCTTAACTACAATTATAGGTGCGGTATGTGTTTATTGGTGTTCGGAGTATATTTATAAATTTTTGTTGCAAAAGGTAAAAGGAGGCTCTTAAAATGGACAGCTTTATAAAGAGATCTTGGGTTGAAATTGATTTATCACAAATTCAGGAAAATTATAGGCTGTATAAGTTAAATTTGTCACCAGAAGCTTCGGTTATGGCTGTTATTAAAGCTAATGCATATGGACATGGTGATATTGAGGTGGCTAGTTCTTTAGAGAAGGTGGGTGTAAATTGCTGGGCTGTATCAAATATTGAAGAGGCATATAAACTGCGAAAAAGTGGGATAAAGGGTGATATCCTGATTTTAGGATATACTCCAATAGAAGCTATACCGTTATTAGAAAAGTACGATATTACACAGGCTGTTCTTTCAGAAGAGTATGCTAATATTTTACAGGAAAAACGCAGTAAGGCAAAATGTCAGATTGCTATAGATACAGGGATGAATAGAATTGGTCTAGATGCAGATGATTCGGAAAAATGCATAAAAACAATCCACCATCTTTCTAATACACTGAATATCAATGGTATATTTACTCATTTGTGCGTAGCAGATGGAAATCGGCATGAAGATAATGAGTTTACAAAGTCTCAGATTGAGAAATTTGAACTCATTGCTGATGCTGTGCAGGATTTAAGATTAAAATATATCCATTGTTTGAATTCTGCCGGTGGATTGTGGAATGATACTAAATATAATTCTTTGGTTCGGCTGGGTATTATCCTATATGGTTTAAAACCTGATGCAAATAATGTTCTTCCAGCTGGAATAAAACCAGCTATGAAATGGAAAAGTGCTCTTTCTATGGTCAAAACTGTTAAGAGCGGTGAGAGTATAGGATACGGACGAAGCTTCACAGCTAAAACAGACATGCGTATAGCAACGGTATCAACTGGATATGCAGATGGCTATAGCAGAAAATTGTCTAATATGGGTTATGTATTTGTAAATGAGAAAAAAGCAAAGATAGTTGGGCGAATTTGCATGGATCAATTTATGATAGATGTAACGAACATTCCAGAAGCGAAAATTGGGATGGAGGCTCAGTTGTTATCAGATAATTATTCTGCAGATGATATGGCGCAGGATATTGGGACAATTGGATATGAAATTGTTTGTGGTATAAGTAGTAGGGTTACAAGAGTGTATTTGTAATATTGCTATATGAGCAGGATCGCCAAATATTGCTAGATTGAAAGTTGATTGTGTTATTATGTGACACCTGGATAGAAGAGAGATCTATGAAAGAAAACACTTGGTTGATAACGTTTCCACATGCCGGAGGCAGTTCGACAATTTTTAAAGGTTGGAATAAAGAAATAAAGTGTAATGTTTTAAATTTGGATTATCCGGGGCATTGGACTCGTATGTGCGAACCGCTATTAGATTCTTTTAATGAATTGGCGATGGACGCTGTGAAATCCATACAAAATAAGATAAAGGCTCCAGCGGATATGTTTCTATTTGGTCATAGCCTTGGAGCGATAATGGCATGGTGGATTACACCAATATTACAGGAAAAGGGCTATACGGTTAAAACTATTTTCCTTTCAGCAAGTCAAAGTCCCAATTTTTTTCCAGAGAAAAATATAATTGATGCAAATGACGAATATAAAAAGCTAGAACTCATTGGATATGAAAAAAAAGACCACTCTGCAACGATTAACAAACAGTTTTTGAATAATTATTTTCCGATATTGGATAAGGACTTACAAATTTGTAAAACCTTTACATCCTGCAATCACTATGTGAGTGTTGATTCGTATATTTTATATGGAAAAGAAGATGATCTAATCGATCTCAATAAAATGATAACATGGAAGGATTATGTCAAACTGATATCTTTGCAGGAATTTACAGGACGGCATCTTTATTTAGTGGATAAGGACAATAAGATATTGCTAATTAGTCTGATTAACAATATATTGAAAGAGCTTAACTAGTAAAGGCTGACAAAAAGATAGAGAAAATTGGTTCTATGGATTTTGTCACTCGATGCTGCAGAAATATCTTTACTCTGGAGTATGTTATGTGCGTCAACTAGTGATTCATTGAAACGAAATAGATACATTAAAAGGGAAAAGAGGATTTATTAGAATAAAGAAGGTAATGTTGGTTTTTGGGACAAGGCCGGAAGCAATTAAAATGTGAGACCATCCCAATAATTGTGTAAACCTCCGGAGAGGTGTAAAATAGAAGCATCAGGATGGAGGAAAAGATATGTCCCGAAAGAATAGAAGCCCGGAAGAAAACGCCCGCAGAGCAAAAATCCGTGAACTTCTGCAGATGGAAAATATCGACAGCATGGATGACATCCGGAACTTGTTCAGGGAAACCATTGCCGAATTCATGGAGAATGGTCTGGAGGCTGAACTGGATGAGGATCTTGGCTACAGCAAATACGACTACAAGAACAAAGCTACGGACAACAGCCGGAACGGCCACAGCAGCAAAAATCTGCAAACCAGTTTCGGCGAAGTCGAGGTTTCTGTTCCCCGTGACCGGAAGGGTGAATTTGAACCGCAGCTCCTGAAAAAGAACCAGACCAGCATCAGTCAGGATATTGAAGAGAAAATCCTGTCCATGTATGCGAAAGGCATGACGACCGGCGACATCGAGGCGCATATTCAGGATATCTACGGGCTGTCTGTGTCTGACACTACGGTGAGCCGGATCACGGATAAGATCCTGCCTGTGGCGAAAGAATGGCAGCAGCGGCCTCTGGAATCGATCTATGCCGTAGTTTTTCTGGATGCGATCCACTACCATGTCCGTAGTGAAGGGCAGATCGTAAAGAAAGCAGTGTACATTGCCATCGGCCTTGATCTGGATGGTCGCAAAGATGCTCTTGGTATGTGGGTCGGCGAGAATGAGAGCGTAAAGTTCTGGGCGACCGTACTGAATGGTCCGAGGAACCGGAGTGTAGAGGATATTTTTATCGCATGTACAGACAATTTGACTGGTTTTGATGCAGCCATCCATGCAGTGTTCCCGGAAACGGAGATTCAGAACTGCATGATTCACCAGCTGCGGAATTCCAGCAAATACGTTTCTTACAAAGACCTGAAGGCTCTCATGTCCGATCTGAAAGCCGTGTATGCAGCAGTGGACGAACAGGCTGCTCTGGACGCTTTGGAAACTTTTGCGCAGAATTGGGACAATAAATATCCCAAGATCGCAAAGTCGTGGCGGGAAAACTGGGCCAACCTTAGCACATACTTCAAATATCCTCAGGAAGTCCGCCGTCTGATCTATACCACGAACACGATTGAGGGCTTTAATCGGCAGCTGCGGAAGGTCACAAAATCCAAGAGCGTTTTCCCAACAGACGAGAGTCTGCTGAAAATGCTGTATCTGGCAATGATGGATATTACGAAAAGTGGACAGGTCGGCGGCAGGACTGGAGCCGCATCCATGCACAGTTGTCCATCTACTTCGCTGAGCGTATGCCGGATTAACACCTGCCGCGGAGGAATGTCAAGGGTATATGAACGGCTTCGCCGCCCTTGACATTCCCCCTTGCCGGCGTTATGTTGTTGTTAAGGCGACAGCCGGTTTCCCCGTCTGCCGCCTCATATTAAAATTGCTCTTGTTTTATAACTGTCTGGACTTTACACAAAATTTGGGAGAGACCTGATTCCAACCTGCGCACATCTTTTGAAAAGAAATTAGATGAAAGAATTGCACATGGCCAAATGAATCCGTTTTTTGTATATCAGTGTTCCATGACAACGGATCAAGATAGTCTGTGTATGTGGAACTATTATACAAATCAAGATTCCATTCAGGGGGATAATTTGAAATTTAGTTCTGCGAAAATTGCCGAAGCAATTCACCCAACAACAGAGATTGAAGACGGGAAGCTTCCTATCTATAGTGGCATGGTAGTCTATGATCTCAAAGAACAACTGGCTGTGCTGAACACATTTTTCCAAAAGTTTATGAAATTTGTTGCGAAATATGATCCAAGTGATAGACACAGTCCTATGATTGCTGGTATGATGATTGATAAACTGTCAGATCAAGGAGTGTTTTTCAAAAAGAATTGCTTCTCAATTGAAAATGAATTCCGCGTGGCAATTTCCACATATGTAGAAGATGATAAATTCTTTGCGATAAAGGAAGAACGGAAAACCGTGAAGAAGCATGGTTTGGATATCCCATATGTGGATATTCGTTTCGATAAAGACGCATTGATTGGAATTACCCTATCTCCGACATTAAAACTTGCAGATGAACGCAGTGAAATTCTGAAGATCGCAAAGGATAACGGATATTTAAATGTTACAGCGGATTCTGTATGCGCATCTGAAATTCCAGTACGATTCTAAGATGTTGCGTTTAACTCAAGATATATTTTTATTCTACAAACTGCACCTCTTGCGAACATAAAAGACGAGTGTTATACTGAAGCCATCAAAAAACATTGGAGGTGTCCCATATGCCCCGTCCCAAAGGAAGCAAGAACAAGCCTAAGACCGTAAAAGCAACCGTTGACTTTGCCGCACAGATCACTGAAAAGCAGGCTGCAAAGGAAGCCGCTGCCGCTGAAATTGCATCTATCACTGCGAACATTGATGCTCTGAAAGCAGACCTGAAAACCAAGAAGGCCTCGCTCAACAAACTGGACAAAGAACTGGTGAAGCTGGAGAGTAAGAAAAAGGATGCTGAAACCAAAGCAGCGGAATCGGCAAAGAAAGCCGAAGCAGAGGACGTACTGAAAAAGTTGCTGGCATCTGGTATGACGGCAGATGAGATCCTCGCAAAGCTGAAATAAATATTTTAGAGCCGTGTGGATCAGTCGGAGCGTAGAGTTATAGCTCTGGCAGTTCACACGGTTTCCTTATATAAATGGTAATTGGTGTGACTCGGAATGAATAGAATTGCTCCATATCGAACACAAACGGCTACATTTCCCGCACCATGGCCCCAAATCACGTCCGGAGAAATTTTAGTTAATCAGCAGGAACATGCTGTCGATCTAGCTGTCATAGCGCTTCTGAGGAGAATGCTTGGGAGAGCTGCTGCTCCGGCGGAAGCCCTAGACCCAAGGCGTTTGAACCGTGGAATGTCGTAAAAATATACGTTAGAATCTGAAAAATGCAGGTCAGAAGCGAAACGAATCAAATCCTTGCAAATGACGCTGAAACGTGATATAATTGTGGTACGAACAAACCGGTTTTGATACGACAACGGTATGTTCTGGTACTGTAACTGTTGTTACGAAACTGAGAAGAATTACTTGGAAAAGTGCAAAAATTCAGCGTAGCTGCGACGACACCTATCAGGTTCAGGTCGTGTCCTGGTACGACAACGAGAACTCCTACACCTCTCAGATGGTCCGTACCATTAAGTACTTCGCTGAGAACTGCTGATCGAAGTTCTTCCCGAGCTGAATAAAGCTTGACTGCGCCCTTTCTCTTGTGTGATGCGAGAGAAAGGCCGCTTTTTGCTGACCATTTTGGGTGCGATAAGGCGCTTTTGTGAAATGGCATGATCCATTCGCAGTGATCCGACAAAAGCAGTGCTGCATTCGACCTCCATCTATTGCAACCCTTCTCCCGATATGATAAAATGGTAAAAATAAATGGAGACAACGAAACAGTATGATTACGAAACGTGAAAAACTGCAGTATGGATACCTGTTTCTGATTGATCTGCTCTCTCTGGTTCTCAGCATTGGGCTGGCGTGGGGGCTGACCGCAGGTGTTCTGCACAAGATGGGAGACTTCCAGCTGGACGATCTGGTAGAGGCCTGTTTTTTATTGCTGCTGGCCTATATTCTGACTTTTTTTACATTTGATCAGAGCGAGAATATCGTGAACCGCACTCCGATCCGTGAAGTTGAAATTGCGGTGCGGTTCAATTTTTTGCTGACCCTCATTGATGCGGCCTGTCTGGCGCTGACCAAGGCTCCCATGCTGCATTCCCGCTATTTTCTGGTGTTTGTGCCCGTCATCGATGTCTTTGTGATGACGGGCGCTCATACTGTCCTCAAAAAGATGCTGGTGCGCTCCCGCTATACCAAGGGGATCCAGAGCCTTGTGGGGGTGGTGACCACGCAGGAGAACGCAAGCCCTATCCTGGAAGAGCTGAAAAAGGACTGGTCCAAGCGTGTGACCGGCCTTGCCATTCTGGAAGCTGCCCCGGAGCAGCTTCACACTGAGATCGATGGGGTGAAGATCGAGGCGAACTTCGATAATTTCATGGACTGGCTGCGGCAGGCAGCGCTGGATGAAGTGTATCTGGATATAGCGCAGGAGAGTGAAGAAAACATGCTGCCCTATCTCGAGGAGATGGAGAGCATGGGGCTGACGGTCCATTTCCGCCTGCCGGTGCTGGACCGGATCGAAAAAGCCTGCTGTGATGAGACCAGTGCGGTGCGCATCAGCCGGGAATTGAGCCGCTGTGCGGGCGGCAATGTTGTGACGATGGGCACGGTAGAACTCAAGCTGCGGGATCAGGTGCTGAAACGGACCATGGATATCGTGGGCGGCATCGTGGGGTGCATCATCAGCATCCCCATCATTGCGTTGGTGGCCATCCCGCTCAAGCTGGAAAGCCCCGGCCCGCTGATCTTCAAGCAGCGCCGGGTGGGCCGGAATGGACGGGTGTTCTACATCCACAAGCTGCGTAGCATGTATGTGGATGCGGAAGCACGCAAAAAGGAACTGATGGCCCAGAACGAAATGAACGGCCTGATGTTCAAGATGGAGGATGACCCCCGGATCACCCGGGTGGGCCGCTTTATCCGGCGCACCAGCATCGATGAGCTGCCGCAGTTTTTTGACGTTGTGCGGGGCTCCATGAGCCTGGTGGGTACCCGCCCGCCCACGCTGGATGAATACCGGCAGTACGAGAGCCATCACAAGCGCCGCCTTTCCATGAAGCCGGGAATTACCGGCCTGTGGCAGGTAAGCGGCCGCAGCGATATTGATGATTTTGAAGAAGTGGTCAAGCTGGATGTCCAATACATCGACAACTGGTCTATCTGGATGGATATCTACCTGTTGTTCAGGACGGTGGGCGTTGTGTTTGACCGGAAAGGGGCAAAATGAATTATATTCTTTTTGGTGGGTCCGGTTTTATCGGCACCCATCTCATTCATTTGCTGCTGAGGGAATGCGTCAGACCAGGCGACGTGATCTACGACCTGGATCTTGTGATGCCCGGGGAAGAGGGCGTGGTGCCGGGCATTGTGGAAAAGAACGATGGGGTGCAGTATATCCGGCTGGATGTGCGCAAGTCCATCGATTTTGAGTTCGTTCCGACTCCGGAGGATGTGATCTTTAATCTGGCAGCGGTCCACCGCACCCCCGGCCACCCGGAAGAAGCCTATTTTGAAACAAATATCCGGGGCGCGGAAAATGTGACCGCATTTGCGGAAAAATACGGCATCCGGAAGATCCTGTTCACCAGCTCCATTGCACCCTATGGCGCGTCTGAGGACCTTAAGACGGAGGAGACTCTGCCAACGCCCAACACGCCGTATGGGATCAGCAAGCTGGTGGCAGAAAAGATCCACCAGATCTGGCAGGCCCGTGATCCGGCCCGGGAGCTGACCATCGTGCGGCCTGGCATCGTTTATGGCAAAGGGGAGCACGGCAACATGACCCGCCTGTACAGGGGGCAGAAGAAGGGCTACTTTTTCTATGCCGGCCGGAAGGACACCATCAAGGCGTGCATCTACGTCAAGGAGCTGGTGCGCTTCTTCAAGTACCGGATGCTGGATCATTCCTTCCCCGGAGCAGAGATCTATAACTGTACCTACGAGCCGGCCTATACCATTGAAGAGATCTGCGATGCAATGCAGAAGGCGACCGGCCTGCACCGCCATGTGCCGTTGGTGCCCGCCGGACTGCTGCTGTTTGCGGCGGGCATTCTGGGACCCATCGGGGGCAAAAAGGTGGGCATCCATCCCGCCCGTGTCCGGAAGCTGATGGTATCCACCAATGTCTGCGGCAGGAAGCTGGCCGCCACCGATTACAAGTTCCACTATACGCTGGAGGAGAGCTTCCGGGACTGGTTCGAGGATTGTGACCGCAAGGAGCTGGTATGACCATGGAGCAGAACACACAGCCCATCCGTGTGGCCCAGATGATGACAGATATGAACTACGGCGGTGTGGAGATGGTGGTGATGAACTACTACCGCCACATGGACCGTTCCAGAGTTCAGTTTGATTTTTTCGCGCTGGAAGGCTCGACCCTGCCCCAGCGGGAAGAGATCGAACGGCTGGGCGGCCGGGTGTATGTGGTGCCAAAATATACCCACCTGCCGCAGTATGAACAGGAGATCGGGCGGCTGTTCCGGCAGAACGGGTACCAGATCGTTCACTCCCACATGAACACCCTGAGCGTGCTTTCCCTCTGGGGGGCAAAGCGTGCAGGGGTGCCCAACCGGATCGCGCATAACCATTCTACGGTGGGCAGGGGAGAAGGGGCAAAAAATGTGATGAAGTACCTGCTCCGTCCCTTTGCCACAGTGTATCCCACCCGGCTCTGTGCCTGCTCCAGAACGGCAGGCAGCTGGCTTTATGGTGAAAAGCCCTTCCGGGTGTTCAACAATGCCATTGAGCTCGACCGCTTTACTTATGATGCCTCCAAACGGAAAGCCGTCCGGCAGGAGCTTGGCCTGGGGGATGAACTGGTGCTGGGCCATGTCGGACGGTTCTGCTATGCCAAAAATCACGAATTTCTGCTGGATGTAATGGCAGAGGTCTGCAAGCAACGGCCGGATGCCGTTTTACTGCTGATCGGAGAAGGGGAAAGCGAAGCCGCTGCCCGCCGGAAAGCGGAGGCACTGGGGCTGCAGGAGAATGTCCGTTTTCTGGGCCGCCAGAGCGATCCTGCAAAGTTCTATCAGGCCATGGATGCCTTTGTTTTGCCCTCGCGGTATGAGGGGCTTGGGATCGTGCTGATCGAAGCACAAGCGGCGGCATTGCCGGTCATCTGTTCCACAGAGGTGCCGCAGGAGGCTCAGGTCCTGCCCGAGATGCAGTACCTGAGCTTGCAGGAAAGCCCGGCAGTCTGGGCGGATGCGGCGATCCGGGCTGCAGAAAATGCCCGGCGGCGGGATACCTCTGCTGAGATGCGGGCAGGCGGCTTTGATATCGTCACCGAGGCGAAGAAGCTGGAAGAGTTTTACTTCGACCTGCTGAAATGAGGAGATAAGATGGACCCTTTGGTAAGCATCATCGTTCCTGTTTATAATGTAAAGCCATATCTGAACCGCTGTGTGGACAGTCTATTGGGGCAGAGCTATCAGAACATGGAGCTGCTGCTGGTGGACGACGGCTCCACCGATGGCAGCGAGGCCCTCTGTGATGAATATGCTGCACAGGATGCCCGGGTGCGGGTGCTCCACAAAAAAAATGGTGGTCTGTCCGATGCCCGCAACGCCGGTGTGGACGCAGCAAAGGGGGAATATCTCTCTTTTGTGGATGGCGATGACTGGGTGTCACCTTATTACATCGAGAACCTGTACCGGGCTCTGGAGCAGGCGGGGGCGGATTTTTCAGCCAGCTGTTTTGAAGAGGTGTTCGAGGGTCAGCCGGTGCAGTCCGTGCCCACAGAGCGTCTGGAAGCATTCGAGATTCTGAGCCGGGAGGAATGCCTGCGCCGCATTCTGTATCAGGAGGGCATGGAGGTGACCACCCCCACCAAGCTCTACAAGCGTGCACTGTTTGAGGGGGTGCGCTACCCGATGGGCAAGCTCTATGAGGATATCCCGGTGGCCTACGAGGTGACAAAGCGTGCCCATAAGGCGGCACATATTGCGAACCGGGATTACTACTATTTCCAGCGGGGCAGCAGTATCCAGAATATGGCCTTTAACCCCAGAAAGCTGGACAGTGTGCGGCACTGCCACGCGCTGATGGAAAATGTGAAGCGTGATTTCCCCCAGTTGAGCCGTGCGGCAGAATGCCGCTATCTGAGCAATGTCTGCAATATCCTGTTCCAGATCCAGGACAGGCAGCATGAAAAAATAGAGAAGGCCCTCTGGCAGGAAGTGAAAAAATACCGCCGGAACGTTCTGCTGGATCCGCAGGCCCGCAAAAAGGCCCGGCTGGCGGCGGCGCTTTCCTACAGCGGCTATGCCATGACCCGACGGGTCTATGAAAAAACGCAGTGGCGTGGAAAAAAGTAAGGTGGAGGGATCCGGTTGGAGGAAAGAAAACCGCTTGTATCGGTCATTGTGCCGGTCTATAATGTTTATCCGTATCTGAGGGACTGTGTGCAGAGCGTGCAGGCGCAGAGTTACCAGAACTGGGAGCTGCTTTTGATAGATGACGGCTCCACCGATGGCAGCGGGGAGCTTTGTGATGAACTGGCTGTGGAAGATGGCCGCATCCGGGTGTTCCATAAGCCCAATGGGGGGCTGTCTGACGCACGCAATGCTGGATTAGAGCAGGCAAAAGGAGAGTATATTACTTTTCTGGACAGTGATGATCTGCTGGATACTATGGCGATTGAAAAGCTTTTAACAGTGTGTGATGAGACAAGCGCAGATGTAGCAATTGGGCAGACACAATCTTTTGTAGAAAAATTTTCGAGAGTCAGAGAGAATACGAATCCTCGGCATGAAGTGATTTCTAACCAAGAGGCGCTTCGGCGGATGTTTCTGCACCGTGGAGTGGAGCATGCGGCTTGGGGAAAGTTGTATCGTAGGGAATGCTGGAAGGCAATAAAATTTCCGAAGGGAGTTCTGTATGAGGATTATGCAACAATCTACCAGATGATTGCACAGTGCCGGACGGTTGTAATTTATTATGAGCCTCTATATTATTACCGGGTGCGGAACGGATCGATTATGCACAGCAGGATTGAAAAGAAGAATTTGTTCCTTCTAGATATCAGCGAGACCGTAACACGTTCGATTAGTGAGCAAGTTCCGGAGGTGCAGGAGGAAGCGCGCTATCTTCAGATGGTGACATATCTGAAAGTGATGAAGGGAATTCTGGATGGGGGATTCCGGAACTACCCGGATGCACAAGAAAGAATTCTCTGCTTTGTGCGGAAGAATAGTGATGTTGTAAACTATCCGTGGGCAAAAAAGACCGACAGGATTAAAGTTAGGACACTTTTGCTTAACAAGAGTATATTTTATTGGGTGTATGAATTGGGCGAAAGAAAGAATGCCTGGAAATTGAGGTCGTAAACAGATGTGGATATATCTTAGTACTTTTGCTGTCTCCATTGGATTGACCGCTTGCGGAGAGATTTCGTACAAGAAAAAAAATAAGATTGGCTATGTGGTCTGTCTAGTGCTGGCGGTGTTACTGGTAACCCTTTTGGCTGGGGTACGTGATACCACCGTAGGTACAGATGGGGAATCCTACCGCTGGTGGGTGGCTGATGCAGAAAATTATACTAGCGTGTTCCAGGCAATGAAAATGGGGCGTGGCACAGAGCCGGTCTATATGGCGCTACTCTACCTAGCAGTCCAAATCTTCGGTAGCATCCAGGGACTGTTTTTACTCACCGGTCTGCTGACCTATGCTTTTGCCATGGCGGCACTAGCCTGCCTGCGGGAGCATATAGCCCTATCCTATGGCTGGGCGGCATACTTGTTCCTGTTTTACGGAAATTCGCTGAATCAGCTGAGACAGGCTCTGGCTATGACAGTGGTTTTATTTGCTCTTGCCCTCTTGATGCGAAAAAAATACTTTGCAAGTGTGATTTTGTTGGTGCTGTCAGTGGGTATCCATAATACGGCCGTGCTGGGCATCGGGATTTTGTTGGTCTACCTGGTTCTGAAACATTGGGATACAGTGCAGGTCAAGGTAGTTATGGTGTGCGGCCTGATAGCGGCTGCGGTATTCTATCAACCGCTGTTCCATTTGATGGAAAAACTAGGGTTGCCGATTTCTCGGTTTGCCTGGTATTTGGATGGGGGTGAGGTTCATTTTTCTCTGAATCCCATTCTGGTTCGCTTACCCTTTTTGCTGCTTGCGCTCTGGTTCTACCGGGAGTTTGCAGCAGAGGAACAGGAAGAGAATAGGAGCTTTGTACGGTCAGATGCAGATTTTCTTCTGATTATGATGGTAGCTGAATTGGTCACTGCAGAAATGCGGGTCATCAGTGTGGACATTTATCGAATCAGCCTGTATTTTGGCCTGATACGCTGTTTCCTCATTGGACGTATAGCAAGGGTCTTGGAACGTAAAGCTGAACAGAATTCTTTTTGGAGGATAATCTTGGCTGGAATCATGGCATTGCTGGTTCTAATCTGGATTTATCAGGCTGTCCTGAAAGGCAACGATGAAATTATTCCCTACACATCCTATCTGATGCACATCGGGGTAGTAGAATGACCGGAAAAAAAGAAAACAATCAGCCAGCACTGATCAGTGTCATTGTTCCGGTCTACAATGTGGAGCGATATCTCCGCCGCTGCGTGGACAGCATCCTGCACCAGACCTATCGGAATCTTGAGGTCCTGCTGGTGGATGACGGTTCCACCGATGCCAGCGGAGCCATCTGCGACGAATATGCCGCACAGGAAGAACGTGTAACAGCAGTCCACCAGAAAAACGGGGGCCTCTCTGCAGCACGCAACACAGGGCTCGAACGGGCAAAGGGAACGTATCTCTGCTTTGTGGACAGTGATGATCTTCTGGACAGCCGGATGCTGGAAACGCTCTGCCGTGACCTGCAGGAACAGGATGCGGATGTTGCTGTGGTGGGCTTCCGGATGTTTGAACGGGAGGAAGAGCTCGCCCCGGCTGAACTCACCGTACCGGTGCAGTGTATGACAGGCCGGGAAGCCATCCGCAACACTCTTGTCTCGGACGAGCTGGGGGATTTTGCCTGGAACAAGCTCTACAAGCGGGAGCTGTTCCGGGATGTCCGCTATCCGCTGGGGCGGATGATGGAAGATCAGGGCACGACATACCGCATTTTTCAGCAGTGCAGCAAGGTCGCGTACCGCCCGGTGCCGCTGTATTATTACTATCAGCGCCCGGACAGCATCCTTCACCGCAGGAACATGAAGTTCTACGAGGATAAGCTGGATATGGGCTACCAGAAGTACCGGGCCATCCGGGAAGCGTACCCGGGAATGCCGGAGAATGATGCCGCCATGCTGAGCGTGGTGGAGCACTGCTATCCGTATCTGATGCAGGACACGGAGCGCCGCGCAAAGATGGAGGCCTTTCTGCAGGAGTGTGACCCGGCGGCGGCAAAGCTGCTCTGCACCAGCAGCCAGCGGAAGTATCAGCTGCTCAGATGCAGCCGGAGGATATATGCAAAACTGTTCCTGCTGAAAAACGGCCCGGCGGCAAAATAAGGGAGGAAAATTTGTGCTGAACGATACCGTCAGTATCATTGTGCCGATCTATAACAAAGAAAAGTATCTGGAAAAATGTCTGGACAGCATCCTCGGTCAGACCTATCGGGATCTGGAGATCATTCTGGTGGATGATGGGTCAACAGACAACTCCCTTGCCATCTGCCAGCACTATGCAGAAAAAGATCCGCGAATCAAGATATACCATAAGTCAAACGGTGGTGTTTCCTCTGCGCGCAATCTTGGATTGGAAAAAAGTACAGGCACGCTGATTTCTTTTGCTGACCCGGATGATTCACTCCATGCCGAGTGCATAGAGCGGCTCAAAAGAGTGCTGGATGAGACCGGTGCGGAGATTGCTTATTGTTACGGTCTGGATCTTCTGGGCACGACCGGACGAACCCAGACAAAGAGCGATGAGACGGAGAAAGTCAGTGTTATGCCGGTCAGACGATATGACTGGAACAGCCGGAAGGCACATACAGTGTGCTGGGGAGCAGTTTACCGCCGCGCGGTCACGCAAGACGTTGCGTTTGATACTGACTTAAAAATTGGTGAGGATACGCTGTTTCTTGCGAAATGTATCCGAAAGGCAGAAAAAATTGCCTGCATCGACAAGGCACTTTACTATTACTATGTCAACGATGACTCGGTGACGAGCGGGCATTACTCGGCAGGAAAACTGACAGAGCTGAAGGCATGGCAGCGTATCTGCAAAGTGTTTGCAGATGAACCGTTCGTGTACCGGTCTGCACGGGCCGGATATGCGCTCCGGTGCAGAGAAATTGTGGTGAAATACTGCAAGGATGATGCTTTTATGGAGCAGGCGTGTGCCGAAGCGGAACGGGAGTTTAAGAGAAATGCCGGCCCCCTTCTGCTAGGCTGGCTTCGTGCAGGGCAGTATCGGTATTTTATAAAAACGCTGTATTCGTATCTGCTCTGGAACAGCTGGCTGAAAAAGAAACAGGCCAGAAAAACTTACGAAGTGGAGATCTGAATGAAAAAGTCCCTCAGTCTGAATGCAGCAATGAGTGCGTTCAAGACACTGATGAATATTATCTTCCCGCTCATTACATTCCCTTACGCTTCCAATGTTCTTCAGGTGGAAAACCTGGGCAAAGTGAACTTTGCAAGCTCCGTCTGCGGGTATTTTCTGCTGTTTGCAGGCCTTGGCATCTCCTCCTATGCGGTGCGTGAGGGTTCCCGCTATGTGAACGACCGGGAAAAACTGTCGGCTTTTGCATCGGAGATGTTCTCCATCAATATGATCTCCACGGCCCTGACCTATGCGGCATTGGCTGTGACGATGCTCTTCTGGACAAAGCTCCATGCCTATACCGACCTGATGCTGGTGCTGAGTTTACAAATCTTCTTTACGACCATCGGTACCGAATGGGTGTTCACGATCTTTGAGGAGTATACCTATATCACCATCCGGGGCCTGCTGTTTCAGGTGCTGTCCATTTTCATGCTGTTTGCCTTCGTCAAGACCCGGGATGACTACTGCATCTATGCGGGCATCACGGTGTTTGCGGCGGTAGGTGCCAATGTGCTCAACTTTTTCCGGGCCCGGCGGTACTGCACCATCCGGCTGACAAGAAGGATCGACTGGAAAAAGCACCTCAAGCCCATCCTCATCATCTTTGCATCCACGCTGGCAACGACCCTTTATGTCAGTTCGGATACCACGATTCTGGGCATTCTGGGAACAGATTACAATGTGGGCATTTACTCGGTGGCGGGTAAGATCTATGGCATTGTAAAGAACCTGCTTTCGGCGGTGCTGGTTGTGTCTATCCCGCGGCTGTCCCATTATGCGGGCGTGGGGGACAAGGCAAACTTCAACAAGCTGTTCAACAATATCTTCAACGCGCTCATCGTGGTGGTGGCTCCGGCTGTGGTGGGACTGTTTGCCCTCAGCCGGGAGGTTGTCCTCTTTATTTCCGGGGAAAGCTATCTGGATGCGGTGATGCCCCTGCAGATCCTGAGCCTTGCCCTGATCGTCTGCCTGTTTGGCTGGCTGTACAATTCCTGCGCGCTTCTGCCCTGCGGAAGAGAAAAGGAACTGTTCTGGATCACGCTGGTCAGCGGTCTGCTGAACGTGGGGCTGAACATCCTGCTCATCCCGCGGTTCCGGGAGAATGCGGCGGCCTTTACCACCCTGCTGGCAGAGCTGTGCTCCATGATACTCTGTATCCGGTGCTCCAAGGGCCTGGTCGCGGTCTCTGCTGACCGGCGCACCGTTGGCTCGGTGCTCTGCGGCTGTGCGGGCATCGTTCTTGTCTGTACCGGGGTCAAGGCACTGGCTCTGCCCAATCTCATCTGCATTCTGGCGGCGGTGCTGGGCTCAGTGGCTGCATACGCAGCCATCCTGCTGGGCATGAAAAATCCGCTGGTGCTGGAATATCTGGAAAAAGCGAAGCAGAAGTTCCGGAAAATATCCTGAATGGACAGGACCCGCTGCGGGGGGCGAACACTCCCTGCGGCGGGTCTTTTTCAGAAAAAACGGCGTTTTTTGGTGTGTTCCGGCAAAATCACCACATTTCTTTGCTTCTGCAACAAATGTTTGTTAATAAATTATCCATCCCCCGTCCTTGCAATACACACGCTTTTTGTTTATAATAAGGATGTACGGGGAAGTTCGCAGTGCGCGGCCCCCGATGAAGAGCAAAATTCGATTCCGAACGAAAAGAATTTGAGAGGAGTTTGTTACCATGGGTTTAGGTAAGAAAACGATCGACGATCAGAATTACTGTGGCAAGAAGGTTCTTGTCCGCTGCGATTTCAATGTCCCGATGAAGGACGGCGTGATCACCAACGAGAACCGCATCAATGCGGCTCTGCCCACCATCCAGAAGCTGGTCAACGATGGTGCTAAGGTCATCCTGTGCAGCCACCTGGGCAAACCCAAGAACGGCCCCGAGGCAAAGTTCAGCCTGGCACCCGTTGCTGTGGCTCTGAGCGCAAAGCTGGGCAAGACCGTTGTGTTTGCTGACGATGACAACGTTGTGGGCGAGAATGCAAAGGCTGCTGTGGCTGCCATGAACAACGGCGATGTCGTTCTGCTGCAGAACACCCGTTTCCGCAAGGAAGAGACCAAGAACATGCCTGAGTTCAGCCAGGAGCTGGCTTCTCTGGCAGATGCATACGTTGACGATGCATTCGGCAGCTGCCACCGTGCACACTGCTCCACCGCAGGTGTCACCGACTACATCAAGGATACCGCTGTCGGCTACCTGATGGAGAAGGAGATCAAGTATCTGGGCAACGCCGTCAACGACCCCGTCCGTCCCTTCACCGCTATTCTGGGCGGCGCTAAGGTCGCTGATAAGCTGAACGTCATCTCCAACCTGCTGGAGAAGGTCGATACCCTGATCATTGGCGGCGGCATGGCTTACACCTTCGTCAAGGCACAGGGCTACGAGGTCGGCAAGAGCCTGTGCGACGATACCAAGCTGGATTACTGCAAGGAAATGATGGCCAAGGCCAAGGAGAAGGGCGTGAAGCTGCTGCTGCCCGTGGATGCAGCCTGCATCAAGGACTTCCCCGATCCCATCGACGCTCCCGTGGATGTCACTGTGGTGCCTGTCACTGCCATCCCTGCTGACATGGAGGGCTGCGACATCGGCCCCGAGACCATGAAGCTGTTTGCCGATGCTGTCAAGGCATCCAAGACCGTGGTGTGGAACGGCCCCATGGGCGTGTTCGAGAACCCCACCCTGGCAGCTGGTACTCTGGCTGTTGCCAAGGCTATGGCTGAGAGCGATGCTACCACCGTGATCGGCGGCGGCGACAGCGCAGCAGCTGTGCAGCAGATGGGCCTGGGCGACAAGATGACCCACATCTCTACCGGCGGCGGCGCTTCTCTGGAGTATCTGGAGGGCAAGGAGCTGCCTGGTATCGCTGTGATCCAGAACGCATAAGCATCTGAACCAGCATCACTGAGGTGCGGCGGCATATACGCCGCCGCACTTTTTATTTTGGGTAATAAGGATCTCTCAGCCTTGCCGACGCTCGCCAGCTCCCATCCGGGAGGCAGGAGATGTCGTTTATCCTGCCTCTCCTGCCGGGAGAGGCGGCAACGAAGGCGGCGGAGAGATATTTTGATAAGGAGATCGTTAGAATGGATAAGGCAAAGCGTAAGGCAATCATTGCAGGCAACTGGAAGATGAACAAGACCGCCACTGAGGCAGCCAAGCTGGTGGACGAGCTGATCCCCGCCGTCAAGGATGCTTCCTGTGAGGTCGTTATCTGCACCCCCTACACCGATCTGGTTACCGCCGTGGAAAAGACCAAGGGCACCAACATCCATGTGGGTGCTGAGAATGTCCACTTTGAGAAGTCCGGTGCGTTCACCGGCGAGATCAGCGCCGATATGCTGGTGGATCTGGGCGTGGAGTACGTCATCGTCGGCCACTCCGAGCGCCGCCAGTACTTTGCAGAGACCGACCAGACCGTGAACAAGCGCGCTCTGGCTGCCCTGAATGCGGGCCTGAAGGTCATCATCTGCGTGGGCGAGAGCCTGCAGCAGCGCGAGGAGGGCGTGACCGAGGAGCTGGTGCGGATGCAGACCAAGATCGCCCTGCGCGACGTGACCGCCGAGCAGATGGCAAATGTGGTCATTGCCTACGAGCCCATCTGGGCCATCGGCACCGGCAAGACCGCGACCGCTGACCAGGCCGAGGAGGTCTGCGCTCAGATCCGCAAGGTCATCGGCGAAGTGTACGGCGAGGCTGTGGCCGAGGCTGTCACGGTCCAGTACGGCGGCAGCATGAACGCCAAGAACTGCGAGGAGCTGCTGAGCAAGAAGGATGTGGACGGCGGTCTGATCGGCGGCGCATCTCTGAAGGCTCCTGATTTTGCTGTTATCGTCAATGCCGCTTCCAACGGCTGAGAAAGCCCTCTGACCTGTTTTCCCAGCGCCCGGCTGCGCCGTTTTTCCAGCGCTGTGCCGGGCGCTATTTGTTCTAAATCAAAGGAGATTCAACGTTATGTCCAAGAAACCTGTACTTCTGTGCATCATGGATGGCTTTGGCTGGGTGCCCAACGAGACCTACGGCAATGCCGTGGCCGCCGCAAAGACCCCCCATCTGGATGCCCTGATGGCAAAATATCCCATGACCACCATTGAGGCCTCCGGCATGGCTGTCGGCCTGCCCGATGGCCAGATGGGCAACTCTGAGGTGGGCCACACCAACATGGGCGCTGGCCGCATCGTTTACCAGCAGCTGACCCTCATCACCAAGTCCATCCGGGACGGTGAGATGTTCAAGAACCCCGTGCTGGTCAAGAACATGAAGGCTGCCATTGAGGCAGGCAAGGCCATCCACCTGATGGGCCTGGTGGGCACCGGCGGTGTCCACAGCCACGCTGACCACTGGTTCGGCGTGCTGGAAATGGCAAAGCACATGGGCGCAAAGAAAGTCTACCTGCACTGCATCACCGATGGCCGTGATACCGACCCCCACGCCGGCAAGGGCTTCCTGGCTGACCTGCAGGCCAAGCTGGATGAGCTGGGCGTTGGCAAGATCGCCAGCGTTTCCGGCCGTTACTACGCCATGGACCGCGACAACAACTGGGACCGCGAGGAGAAGGCTTACGCCGCATTCGTCTACGGTGAGGGCAACCACGCTGCCAACGCTGCCGAGGCCATTGAGGCTTCCTATGCTGCCGATAAGACCGACGAGTTCGTTCTGCCCTGCGTCACCTGTGAGGGCGGCCGCGTGCAGGATGGCGATACCGTCATCTTTATGAACTTCCGCCCCGACCGTGCCCGCCAGATGACCCGCATCTTCTGCGATGACGACTTCAAGGGCTTTGAGCGCCGCGGCGGCCGCAAGCAGGTCAACTATGTCTGCATGGCCGAGTACGATGCCACCATGCCCAACTGCGAGGTCGCCTATCCTCCCGTGGAGCTGAAGAATGTTCTGGGCCAGTACCTGTCTGAGAACGGCAAGACCCAGCTGCGCATTGCCGAGACCGAGAAGTACGCTCACGTCACCTTCTTCTTCAACGGCGGTGTGGAGGCTCCCTACGAGGGTGAGGACCGCTGCGTCATCCCCAGCCCGAAGGTTGCCACCTACGACCTGCAGCCTGAGATGAGCGCCCCTGAGGTGGCTGCTGAGTGCGTCAAGCGCATCGAGAGCGGCAAGTATGACGTGGTCATCCTGAACTTTGCCAACTGCGACATGGTCGGCCACACCGGCGTGTTCGATGCCGCTGTCAAGGCCGTTGAGGCTGTGGATACCGCTGTGGATCAGGTGGTCACCGCTGTGCTGAACGCAGGCGGCTGCGCCTTTATCACGGCTGACCACGGCAACGCCGAGAAGATGATGAACCCGGACGGCACTCCCTTCACCGCCCACACCACCAATGTGGTGCCTTTTGTGGCCGTTGGCTGCGGCGATGTGAAGCTGCGCGAGGGCGGCTGCCTGGCAGATATCGCCCCCACCATGCTGCCCTATATCGGCCTGCCTGTCCCCGCTGAGATGACCGGTAAGAGCATCATCGTGGAGTAAGCACTCTGTAAAAGAGCTTTCCTGAAACGCAAAAAGACCTCCCCGTGCAGGTGCTGCCTGCATGGGGAGGTTTTTTGCTGTATCGCTTAGTAGTGCAGCTGGTCAGCGGTCAGTGCTTCCAGCACCGGCAGCATGGCGGCCGCCTCGGCCTTGGCGGCGGGCAGATCCATATCGCGGTAGTTGCCGCACTCCACCTCGCTGG